>JAESFG010000139.1_pt1 | contig 225218 bp, 212 predicted proteins | sample 9269371 | NCBI WGS metagenome assembly JAESFG01 (sample SAMN14506227, study PRJNA617093) | algae metagenome | isolation source: Aetokthonos hydrillicola CCALA 1050 (B3-Florida) and co-occurring... | place: USA: South Carolina | collected 2013-01-01 | reverse complement strand
CGCCCCTTGAGTTCGAAGCCGCATTCGCGCAAAACAAAACACGGTAACCTATCGTGACAACCGCACTGTCACAGTAATTATCGTGTCTCACTTGAGGGGTGCAGTCCAGTGCACTCAACTGGATTACGGTGACAGTGCACTCAACTGCGGTAAAGTTTTATGCACTGGACTGGGCCGTCTTTTCCCTTCCAGCGTGGCGACCAGCATGTCGAGACGCGCATGCAGCCCGCGCTGAGCCAGCCGGTAGCCATGCTGCCGGCCCCTGATCTCCCGTCGGACAATCCAGCCGCTTCCAGCCCCTTGATGTGCGTGGAGGCCGCCGCCAGCGACATATCGAAAGGCCCGGCGAGCTCATCGACCGTGCCTCGCTCCGGCGAGGGCCCTCAGCATCTCGCGTCGCGTCGCATCGCTCCCGGGCGTGAAACACGGCATCGAGCCGGGAAGTATGTTGTTCAACCATGTGGTTGATTGCGATCTGAACTGTCAACCTTTCGGTTGGATGGCGCGTGCGACAGCGCGTGCCCAGATCGGTAAGGGTATTATAATACCGGTACTTTGCATGGGGTCGTTTTGCATGCTCTTGTTTGACGCCGCCTGCGTCAGGAAATCGCAACGATCTCAAGCTCCTGCGGCGGCGTGCCGGCGATGTCGCCGACTGCCTTGCCGATCAGCGACCGCGCCACCGGAGAGACGAAGGAGATCGAGCCGGCCTTCGGGTCGGCCTCGTCCTCGCCGACGATGTGATAGGTCTGCACGCGTCCGTCGTCGCGGCGGAACGTCACCGTGCTGCCGAAGGCGACGACGTCGGCCGATGGCGGAGGCGGCATCACCTGCGCGGTGCGAAGACGTTCCGCGAAATAGCGCGCGTCGCGCAGCGGCAGCGCGGCCTGGCGGCGGCGTTCGTTGACGTCGTCGATCAGCTGCGCGGCCTCATAGGCTTCGCGCGCCTGCCGCAACTGCTGCTCCAGCGCCTTCAATCCGGCTGCGGTGACGAGGTTCGGATGCGGCGAGATCGGACGGTCGGGAAGCTGGGTCTCCGCCGCCGTTTCCGCACTGTCTTCCTTGGTGAAGGCAACACTCACGCGCGATCCTCCTTGCGCGCGAGACGATCTGCGGCGCGTTCGGACTATAGCGCAATGCCGACGGGATGCGCGGCCGATTTATGGCGCGTCCTGCATGGCGGGAACTTCCTCGGCATTGGGATCGCCCGGCGCGGTGGCCCAGGCCAGCTCGACCAGCGTCACGGTGCGCTTGCCGGTGCCGTCGAGCTGGCACACGATCAGGCCCTGTTCCTCGATGTAGGTCAGAAGCCGCCGCGCCCGGCGCAGCGAGTGCGAGCCATAGGCGCGCGCGATCGCGGCGTCGCCGGGGCAGGGCCAGCCTTCCCTGGCGGCGCGGGCGATCATCATGAAGACGCCCTGCATGTCCTCCGGCAGCAGCGAGGCGCGCAGCGAGACATCCTGCCAGCCGTCGTCGTCAGCCATGTCGGAGCCGAGACCGGCGCGGGCGCGTGTCAACATGCGGCGGAAGTCGGCCAGATCAGGCACGTCCGATCCGAGCCCCTCGATGCGACAGCGCACCACGAACTCCTGATAGAGCACGCCATGCGCGCGGAAGCCCGCATCCGGCTCCGCCATCACCGCGCGCAGGATGCGATCGACGCGCTCGCCTCGCTCCGCCAGTTCCTCGGCGCTCCGCGCTGGCTCCATTGCGTCGGGGCGCGCCTCCTGCGCGGCTGATTTCGCGGCCATCAATTGATCGAGCAGATCCGGCGCCGGGCGGCGTTGCGGCCGGCTGGTCTCGGGCGGCGGCGCGGCCAGGATGATGGCGCGGGCGTCCGCCGTCGCTTCCGGCAGCGGCATCAGCCGCGGCGTCGCGTTGCGCGGCGTGGTGTCGGTCGGGCCGATGCGCAGGCCGAGCGGCCGCCGCGACAGCGCCGGCCCCAGCGCCATGAACTGCCCGCGCTCGAGATCTCGGAACGCCTCCGCCTGCCGCCGCTCCATGCCGAGCAGGTCGGCCGCGCGCGCCATGTCGATGTCGAGGAAGGTGCGGCCCATGAGGAAGTTCGAGGCCTCCGCCGCGACGTTCTTGGCCAGCTTCGCCAGCCGCTGCGTGGCGATGATTCCGGCCAGCCCGCGCTTGCGGCCGCGGCACATCAGGTTCGTCATCGCGCCGAGCGACAGCTTGCGCGCCTCGTCCGACACCTCGCCGGCGACGGCGGGCGCGAACAGCTGCGCTTCATCGACCACGACCAGCATCGGGTACCAGTGATCGCGCGCGATCTCGAACAGCCCGTTGAGGAACGCCGCCGCGCGCCGCATCTGGTTCTCGGCGTCGAGCCCTTCGAGATTGAGCACGGTGGAGACACGATGAATGCGCGCGCGTTCGCCGGCGACCTGGAGGCCGCGCTCGGTATGATCCTCGGCGTCGATCAGGAGATGACCAAAACGCTCGGCCAGCGCGACGAAGTCGCCTTCGGGATCGATGATGGTCTGCTGCACCCAGGGCGCGCTTTGTTCGAGCAGCCGCCGCAGCAGATGGGATTTGCCTGAACCCGAATTGCCCTGCACCAGCAGCCGCGTCGCCAGCAGTTCCTCGAGGTCCAGCGTGGCCGGCGCGCCGGCCATGGTGTGCCCCATCTCGATCGCAACGGTCATAGCCGACTCAAGCCTTCCTCAAGCGAGGCGGGCTTAACAACCTCTCAGCCGCGCGTCGAGCATCGATGTCCGGTCCGCTCGCGTTCTCCACGGCCGGCCGAATCCGGTGGATAAATTTGCGTCATCGTCGCTCGGATTCGGGCACGAAAAACGGCGTGCTTTCGAGTTCCGGCTCGTTGAAGGCCTCGACCCGTCGGCGCATGTGCTCGATGTCCTCGGAGAACAGCGACGCCACGATGGCGCCGGCCACGCGTTCCGCCGCGATATTGACTCCGGGAATGTCGCTTGCGATCGCGGTGTGGCTGGCATGCGCGCCATGATTGAGGAGATGAATCTTGCCGAGCGTCGGCTCGCGGCCCGGTGTCTTCCCGATCAACTCGAAACCGGCGCCGAGATAGGGAAACCGTTCCAGATCGCGGCGGCGCAGATCGGGCGGCGGCTGATAGCGGTCGCCCCAGGTGGCGATCTCCGCCGCGTAATGCGCGAGTTCCGGAATCCGCATCGGGTCGACATTGAAGCCGGTGCCGACGATCAGGAAGTCGTGCAGCCGAGGTTGGTCATGACCTGCGATCTTGACCGCGAGCGTTCCATTCACGCGCGAGGCCCGTTCGACGGCCGCGCGAAAATGGATGTGGAAGCCGCTCTGCTTGATCGTGCGGTGGACGGTTTCGTGCGGTACCGGCGACTGGATGTCGTTCAGATAGACCATCATGGCCCAGCGTTCGGCGTCGGGCAGCGAAGCCCAGCCGTGCAGGAAACCGGGAAACGCCGAGCCGCGCCCCTTGTTGACCTGCGGCAGATAGGGCCGGCGCACATACATGTCGACGCGCGCCGCGCCGCGTTCGAGCGCGGTGGCGGCATTGTCCCAGGCGGAAGCGCCGCCGCCCAGCACCGCGATGGATTTGCCGCGCAACGACTCGAAATCGATCGCGTCGTTGGTGTGGGCGGCGAGGTCCGGGACCAATGCGCGATCGACGAAATCCGGCCACAGATCGCCGCCGGCGCCGGCGCGGCCGGTGGCGAGCACGACGCGTCGCGCCCGTATGTTCCGGCGCGTTCCGTTGTCGTTCAGCGCCGCCTGTACGAAGTTGCCGGCCGGTTCGAGGGCATCGAGCGCGACCCCATGGCTGACCGGCAAAGCCAGCATCTTCTGCAGCCAGGACAGATAGTCGACCCAGGTCTCGTTATGAATCTTGTAGAGCGCTTCCCATGCGGCCACGCCGTATTGCGCCTCGTACCAGGCGCGAAAGGTGAGCGAGGGAACGCCGAGCGCGGGGCCGGTCAATGTCTTCGGCGAACGCAGCGTATCCATGCGTGCAAAGGTGAGCCAGGGCCCTTCCTGCCCGGGCCTGGCGCGCTCGATCACGGCGATATTGCGCACGCCCTTGAACAGCAGGTCGCCGGCGGCGGCGATGCCGTTCATGCCGGCGCCGACGATCAGGACATCGAGAACCGGCCGGCCGCTGGCGTCGCTGATGCTCGCCGGCCAGTTCGCCGCCGGCACGCCCAGCATTTCCAGGTCGCGCGCGACGGCGCGTTCGTGCTGTGCGAGTGCCGCGGGATCGGCCTGGTCATGCTTGCTCAACCGTCTGCCCCATCATGTGCGATCCGAACGTGTTCTTTACGTCGGCGCACGCTCCGTCAAGCTGCGAAGATTCTCGCTGGAAAGGCAGATACCGCAAATGCGGCGGCCGACGCTGTGACTGCCACACCCGGCGGCGCCTGGCATCGCATGGATGGCCGGCAAAATTGCCGGACATGTCTTCATGAGCATGGTCGGTGGCATGGAAATTGCTGAATATCCGGCTACAGTTCGTCGTTCAACCGCGGAGATTGTTTGGAATGCTTGAGGGAGCCGAGGTGCGATTGGCTGTCGATATCGGGGGCACGTTCACCGATATCGTCCTGGATGTGGGACCGGATCGCAAGACCCGCAAGGTGCTGACGACGCCGGCGCGACCGGAACAGGCGGTGCTGGACGGGATGCGTCTCATCCTGGCCGACGCCCGTGCGCATATCAGCGACATCGACGTCTTCATTCACGGCACGACACTGGCGACCAACGCCATCATCGAACGCCGAGGCGCGAAGACCGCGCTGATCGCAACGCAAGGTTTTCGCGACGTGCTCGATATCGGCACCGAAAGCCGCTACGACCAGTATGATCTCTCGATCGACAAGCCGAAGCCGCTGGCGCCGCGGGCGCTACGTTTCACGGTCCCCGAGCGCATCGATTCACACGGCGCGGTGCGCTTGCCGCTCGACGAGGCCGCGGTGCGGGCGTTGGTGCCCGAACTGCGCGCGCAAAATGTGGAGAGCGTCGCCTTCGCCTTTCTTCATTCCTATGCCAATCCCGAGCATGAACGGCGCGCGGCCGCGATTCTGAAAGAGCAGATGCCCGAGGTCTGGATCACGCTGTCGTCGGCGGTGTGCCCGGAGATTCGCGAATATGAGCGCACCTCGACCGCCGTTGCCAATGCCTATGTGCAGCCGCTGATCGACGGCTATCTCGCGCGCATGGCCGAGGGGCTGCAGGCCGAACAGTTTCGTGGCGCGATTTATCTCGTGACCTCCGGCGGCGGCGTCACATCGATCGAGACGGCGCGCCGCTTTCCGGTGCGCCTCGTCGAATCCGGGCCGGCCGGCGGCGCGATCTTTGCCGCCCAGATCGCCGCGCGCCTCGGCGAGAGCAAGGTGCTGTCGTTCGACATGGGCGGCACCACCGCGAAGATTTGCCTGATCGAGAAGTACCAGCCGGAGACCTCGCGCGTGTTCGAGGTCGATCGCGCCGCGCGCTTCCTGAAAGGCTCGGGCCTGCCGGTGCGCATTCCCGTGATCGAGATGGTGGAGATCGGCGCCGGCGGGGGCTCGATCGCGCGCGTCGATGCGCTCAAGCGCGTCACGGTCGGCCCGGAAAGCGCGTCATCCGAGCCGGGGCCGGCCTGCTACGGCCGCGGCGGGCAACGTCCCGCCGTGACGGATGCGGATGTCGCGCTGGGCAAGATCGATCCGGACGCATTTGCAGGCGGGACGATCAAGCTCGATGCCGAGCTGTCCAGACAAGCCTTGTTGCGCGAAATCGGCGAACCGCTGGGATTGTCGGCGGAAACCTCGGCCTATGCCGTGCACGAAGTGGTGTGCGAGAACATGGCGAGCGCGGCGCGGGTGCATGCGGTCGAGCGTGGTGAGGTCGTCGGCCAGCACACGTTGATTGCCTTTGGCGGCGCCGCGCCGCTGCATGCGGCCCGCGTCGCCGAGAAGATTGGCGTCTCGCGCGTCATTGTACCCTCCAACGCGGGCGTCGGTTCGGCCGTCGGATTTCTGGCCGCGCCGATCGCCTATGAACTGGTGCGCAGCCGTCATGCACGGCTCGATGCGTTCGACGTCGCCGCCATCTCCGACCTGCTGGATGAGATGGCGAGCGAGGCCCGTGCGCTGGTCGAGGCCGGCGCTGCGGGCGCCCCGGTGCGCGAGCGGCGCGCTGCCTTCATGCGCTATCTCGGCCAGGGACATGAGATCACGGTTGAGTTGCCGAACCGGCGGCTGACCGATACCGATCTGGCCGGCCTGCGCCAGGCCTTCGAGAAGGACTATGCGGCGCTGTTCGAGCGATCCATTCCAGGGGCCGCAATCGAGGTGCTGAGCTGGTCGGTGCTCGCGACCACCGAGGCGCGCAATCCCTCGCGTATCGCCGACGTGGCGCGCACGCCGGCCGGCAAGGCCGCGGGCAGCCGAAAGTTTTTCGATGGTCGCGCGGGAAAGGTCGTCGAGATCCCCTTGTATCACCGCGACCAGATGTCGCCGGGCGCGACCATCGCGGGCCCTGCCGTGATCGCGGAAGACGAGACGTCGACCTTCGTCTCGAACAGTTTCGACGCCCATATCGACGGCGCCGGCAGCATCGTCATGGAACGGAAGGCGGCATGATGATGAGCGAGCAAAATGGCGCGAGCCTGATCGATCTGCAGATCATGTGGCACCGGCTGATCGCGGTGGTCGAGGAGCAGGCGCAGGTGCTGCTGCGCACCGCATTCAGCCCGATCGTGCGCGAATGCGGCGACCTTTCGGCCGGCGTGTTCGACCTCAAGGGACGCATGCTGGCGCAGGCCGTCACCGGTACGCCGGGCCACGTCAATTCGATGGCGGAGTCGGTCAAGCATTTCATCACGCATTTTCCGATCGAGACCATGAAGCCGGGCGATGCCTACATCACCAACGATCCCTGGATGGGGACCGGCCATCTCAACGATTTCGTCGTCACCACGCCCTGCTTCAAGGACGGCAAGGCGGTGGCGCTGTTTTCCTGCACCAGCCATCTGATGGATATCGGCGGCATCGGCTTCGGGCCTGATGCGACCGACGTCTTCATGGAGGGCCTCTATATCCCCATGCTGAAGCTGATCGACCAGGGCGTCGTCAACGAGACGCTGATGGCGATGATCCGCAGCAACACCCGGTTGCCGATCGATACCGAGGGTGACACCTATTCGCTGGCGGGCTGCAACGATGTCGGCTGCCAGCGCCTTGTGGAGATGATGAAGGAATTCGAGATCGATTCGCTCGATGCGCTCGGCGATTTCATCTGCGACCGCTCGCGCGAGGCGGTACTGGCCGAGATCGGCAAGCTGCCGAAGGGCTCCTGGCGCAACACCATGGTCGTCGACGGCTACGATGCGCCGGTCACGCTGGCGGCGACGCTGACGATCTCCGACGAAGGGATCCACGTCGACTTCGACGGCACGTCGGGCGCGTCGAAATTCGGCATCAACGTGCCGATGTCCTACACCACTGCCTACACGGTATTCGGCCTCGGCTGCGTGGTCGCCTCGCAGATCCCGAACAATGCGGGCTCGCTGTCGCCGCTGACGGTATCGGCGCCACAGGGATCGATCCTCCACGCGCCGAAGCCGGCGCCAGTGGCGTCGCGCCATGTCATCGGCCAGATGCTGCCGGATGTGGTGTTCGGCTGCCTGCGCCAGATCATTCCCGAACGGGTGCCGGCGGAAGGCACGTCCTGCCTCTGGAATCTCAATGTACGTGGACAGACGCGCAGCGGCGGCGGCGGCAATTACGGATTCTCGATGGCGGTGACGAGCAATGGCGGCACCGGAGCGCGCCATGCGAAGGACGGACTGTCGGCCACCGCCTATCCGAGCGGCGTGCGCGGCACGCCGGTCGAGATCGCGGAGACGCAGACGCCATTGATCTTCTGGCGCAAGGAGCTGCGTCCGGATTCCGGCGGCGCCGGCCGCACCCGCGGCGGTCTCGGTCAGATCATCGAAGTGGGCAGCGGCGTCGATGCGCCGTTCGACATCCTGGCTGCCTTCGACCGCATCGATCATCCACCCCGCGGACGCGACGGCGGCCATAACGGCGAGGCCGGCTACGTCGGGCTCAAGTCGGGACGGAAGTTGCGCGGCAAAGGTTTTCAAACCGTGCCGCCGGACGACCGGCTGGTGGTGTTGACGCCGGGCGGCGCCGGGATCGGCGACCCGAAGCAGCGAGAGAAGGGAAGCGTACGGGAAGACGTCGAGAGCGGATTGGTGTCCGGCGAGAATGCGGTTTCGGTTTACGGCCTGGCGGGCTGAAACACCGGGCGGCGTTGCGGTTTGATTTCAACAAAGCGGAGTAGATTGATGATTACGCGGCGGACTTTCACGGCGGGAGCGGTAACGATGCTCGCCGCCGGCCATCTCTCGACGCGGGCCACCGCGGCGACGGCGAACTGGGACTTGTCGACGGTGTGGCCCGACGGCAATTTCCACACCAGCAATGCCATGGCCTTCGCCGATGCGGTCAAGAAGCAGAGCAACGGCGCTGTGAACATCACGGTGAAAGCCGGCGGCCAGCTCGGTTTCAAGGGGCCCGAACATCTGCGCGCGGTGCGCGACGGCCTGGTGCCGCTCGCGGATGTGCTCAACATCCAGCAGGTTGGCGACGAGCCTTTCATGGGCGTCGAGAGCATTCCGTTTCTGGCCGTCTCGATGGATGAGCTGAAGATCCTGCACAAATATGTGCGGCCCGAATACGACAAGATCGCCGAGCGCAACAACCAGAAGATCCTCTACATCGTGCCGTGGCCGACGCAGTATCTGCACCTCAAGGTGAAGGTGTCGGGTGTCGATGGGCTGAAGAACATCAAGATCCGCGTGCCGGACAAGAACGCCGTCGACATGCTGAACGCGGTCGGCATGGCGCCGGTCATGATCCCCTGGGGCGAAACGATTCCGGCGCTGGCGTCTGGCGCGGTCTCCGGCGTCTCGACTTCCGCGGTGTCGGGCGTCGATGGAAAATTCTGGGAATTCATGAAGTACATCTATCCGACCAACCATGTCTGGTCGTCGCAGATGCTGACCGTCAATCTGGATTCCTGGAAGGCGCTGAGCGCCGATCAGCAGAAGATGGTCGCCGACATCGCCGCCAGGATGGAGCCGGATTTCTGGGCGAATTCGCTCAAGGCCGACGTCGACAGCCTCAACCGCCTCAAGGAGGGCGGCATGGAGGTGGTGCCGGTGCCGGAGGCGATGATGACGGACATCCGCGCCAAGACCGCGCCGCTGCTCGAGGCCTTCCTCAAGCGCGTGCCGGCGGCGGACAAGCCGGTGCGGGCCTATCTCGCCGAAGTCAAGCGCTAGGAGCGGCGGTGTGACCAGCGTCCTGCCGGCTGCTCCGGCGAGTCTCAACGCAGCGGCCCCGGCGCCGCTGCGCATCCTGCTCGATGCGATCGATCGCCTCGGCCGGCTTGACGGCTGGATCGGCGGCGGCTGTTTGCTGATGCTGACGCTCCTGATGCTGGCCGAGGTTGCCACCCGCCTGCTGTCGAACTTCCTGCCGTTCTTCCCGCCGAGCATCTCGATCGCGTGGGAATATTCTTCTTACCTGATGGCGGCTTCCTTCACTTTCGGCGCGGCCATGACGCTTCGGGTCGGCGGCCATATCCGGGTCATGCTGTTGCTGAAGAACGTGCCGGCGCCGGTCCGGCGTGCGCTGGAGGTTCTTTCGGCGTTGGCCGGATTCGCCTTCATGGCGTTCCTGACCTGGGCAATGGTCAAATTCGCCTGGGCATCCTTTGCGCGCGGGCAGATTTCGACCTCGAGCGACACGCCGCTGTGGTTTCCACAGGCCATCGTCACCTTCGGGATGCTGCTGCTGACGCTGCAGTTCCTGGCGCGCGCGATCCAGGCGGCGCTGGGCCTGCCGCTGGAAGATCATCGCATGAAGGCGTCGCCCGTCGAATGATCGTGCGCGTAACGAATGCCGGCGCGGTCGCGTCCGCTGATGGAAGACAAGAATCATGACCATCGAAGTCGTCAGCCTGTTCGCCATCCTGTTTGCGCTGCTGGCGGGAGGTCTGTGGATCGGCCTGACGCTGGCGCTGACCGCGACCCTGCTGCTGGCCACGTTCCGCTCGATTCCGCTCGACAAGCTGCTGCCGCAATACGCCTGGAACATCCTGACCACGCAGGAATTGCTGGCGCTGCCGCTGTTCATCCTGATGGGCGAGCTGCTGTTCCGCACCAAGCTGTCGCGGTCGCTGTTCCAAGGGCTGGCGCCGTGGGCCGGTCTGCTGCCGGGGCGGCTGCTGCACGTCAATGTGATCGGCTGCACGATCTTTGCGGCGATCTCCGGGTCATCGGCGGCGACGACGCAGGTGATCGGCCGCATGTCGCTGAACGAATTGCTGCGCCGGGGCTACTCAAGGGATATCGCGATCGGCTCGCTGGCGGGCGCCGGCACGCTGGGATTTCTGATCCCGCCATCGAACATCATGATCATCTATGGCGTGCTCGGCGACGTCTCGATCCTGAAACTGTTCACCGCCGGCGTGCTGCCCGGCCTGCTGCTGGCCGGTACGTTCATGGCGTGGGTGATGATCCACAGCACGCTGAACCGGACGCTGGTGCCGGAGTCCGAAGCAAAACTCGCACAAGTCCCCTGGAACGAGCGTTTTGCTGCGTTGAAGGATCTGGCGCCAGCCTTGTTCCTGATCGCATGCGTGCTCGGCTCGATGTATGGCGGCCTTGCGACGCCGTCGGAAGCGGCGGCGGTCGGCGTGCTCGGCGCGGCGCTGGTCGCCTGGGCGCAGGGATCGATGTCGCAACAGGTGATCCGCGACGTCATCATCGGATCGGTCGTCACCTGCTCGATGATCGCGTTGATCGTGCTCGGCGCATCGATCCTCGGCAACGCCGCCGCCTTCCTGGGCATTCCGCAGGCGGTGGCGGCTTTTGTCAAAGGTCTCGGCCTGTCGCCGTTCATGCTGATCGTGGCGCTGATCGCCTTCTACCTCGTGCTCGGCTGCTTCCTCGATGGCTTCTCGATGATCGTGATGACATTGCCGATCGTGTTGCCGATCGTGAAGGCGGCGGGCTTCGACGACATCTGGTTCGGCATCTTCCTCGTGATGGCCGTCGAGATGGCGCAGATCACGCCGCCGGTCGGCTTCAATTTGTTCGTGATCCAGGGCCTGACGGATGACGGGCTCGGCTACATCGCGCGGGTGACGATGCCGTATCTGATCATCATGGTCAGCTTCGTGCTGCTGCTGACGCTGTTCCCGGGCATCGTCACGATCCTGCCCAGGCTGCTCTACGGGTAGCGGTTCGCAAGCCGCCCGGCGCTGTCCGCCGCTCCCAGGCCCACCGCCCGCGCGGTACCACGCAGGCGCGGCCTTCCTGAACAGTCTTTGCAATCCAGCCGGGCTTCGATCATAAAGGCGCCCTGACTTCAAGCCGGCCGGTTTCCCATCCGCCGACAATCAAACAGGGAGCGAGTCTCGTGGCCTATTCCAATACGCAACTGTTCATCAACGGCAAATGGCGGCCGAGCCAGTCGGGCCGGACCATCCCTGTGCTCAACCCGGCGACCGAAGAGCAGATCGGCACCGTGGCGCATGCCGACCGCGCCGATCTCGACGAGGCGCTGGAAGCCGCCAATAAGGGTTTCAAGGCCTGGCGGGCGGTCGCGCCGTTCGAACGCTGCCGGATCATGCGTAAAGCCGCCCAGATCATGCGCGAACGCAACGACGAGATCGGGCCGCTGCTCACCATGGAACAGGGCAAGACGCTGGCGGAAGCCAAGATCGAAGCCATGCTGGCGGCCGACGTCATCGAATGGTTCGCCGAGGAAGCCAAGCGCGCCTACGGCCGGGTGATCCCGGCGCGCGGACCCGGCGTCTACCAGATCGCGATCAAGGAGCCGGTCGGCCCGGTGGCGGCCTTCACGCCGTGGAATTTCCCGATCAACCAGGTGGTGCGGAAGCTTTCTGCGGCGCTCGCGGCGGGCTGCTCGATCATCGTCAAGGCGCCGGAAGAAACCCCGGCGTCTCCCGCGCAACTGATCAAGGCCTTCGCCGATGCCGGCGTGCCTGACGGCGTCATCAACCTGGTCTACGGCGTGCCGTCGGAGATCTCGGAATATCTCATTCCGCATCCGGTGATCCGAAAAATCTCGTTCACCGGATCGACCAATGTCGGCAAGCAGCTTTCCGCGCTGGCGGGGCTGCACATGAAGCGCGCCACCATGGAACTCGGCGGCCATGCGCCGGCGATCGTGTTCAAGGATGCCGACGTGTCGTCGGCGGCGAAGATCCTGGCGGCGGCGAAGTACCGTAACGCCGGCCAGGTCTGCATCTCGCCGACCCGCATGCTGGTGCAGGACGACGTGTTCAAGGAGTTCGTCGAACAGTTCGTCGAGGGCGCGAAGGCGATGAAGGTCGGCAATGGCATGGATCCGGACTCCAAGATGGGTTCGCTCGCCAACCCGCGCCGCGTCACCGCCATCGAGGGCATGGTGCAGGATGCCGTGGGTAAGGGTGCAAAACTCGAGACCGGCGGCCACCGCGTCGGCAACAAGGGCTATTTCTTCGAGCCCACCGTGGTCAGCGACGTGCCGAAGGACGCCCGCGCCATGAACGAGGAGCCGTTCGGGCCGCTGGCGCTGATCTCGCGCTTCTCCACCTTCGACGAAGTGGCCGAGGAGGCCAACCGCCTGCCGTTCGGCCTGGCGTCCTATGCCTTCACCAGTTCGACCAAGACCGCGACCGCGATCGGTTCCGCCATCGAGGCCGGCATGGTCTCGATCAACGCCTTCGGCCTCGCGCTGCCCGAAGTGCCGTTCGGCGGCGTCAAGGATTCCGGCTACGGCTCGGAAGGCGGCACCGAGGCGATGGAAGCCTATTTCAATACCAAGTTCATCAGCCAGACCGGGGTGTGAGCCGGGAAGCTGAGCCGAAGCGGTTTGCCTGATCGATGCGAATTGGCCCGACGTTCCATTTGGAGCGTCGGGCCAATTTGTTTCGGCCTTCGAATTCGGACCGGCAACCAACCCACGATGGTGCCGTCGCCGCTTGCCGGCGGCCGCCCGTCTCAATTTGACCCAGGTCAAAGGATTTCGCCGGCAGCCGCTTAGGAATGCCGCGGGCAGCTTGGGAAAGAATAATGCGCAAGGGCAGCAGAAGTCTGGTCGCGGTCGCCGCCATCGTCATCGCATCCTCATCGTCAGTGATGGCTGTTGCCCAGACGCCGACGCCGTCGGCGCGGCTGGCTGACGTCATGGCCGCGCTGCAGGGGCGGCATTCGAAGCTGTGGACCGCAGGCGAGCAGCGCAACTGGGCGTTGGCTGGTTACGAACTGGAACTGGTGAAGGCGGCCCTCGGCGATGCTATCGGGCTCTACATCGATATTCCCGTCAGCAATGTCACGATGGTCGACGGCCCCCTTAAATCGCTCGACAGGGCGATCGCCGCGCGCAACAGCGCGGAGTTCGGCAAAGCGTTCGGCGAACTCACGCGCGGATGCAATTCCTGTCATCGATCGACCGGCCGCGGCTTTCTCGTGATGACGATCCCCAAGGCATCACCGTTCGGCAATCAATCTTTTGCGCCGGGCTCGGGCAACGACACGGAAGGCACCCGCCGGTAAGGGATCCGTCGCGGCGCGGAGCGCGAGGCGCCCGTTCAGCCGGCCTCGGTGGCCGCCGCGATGGCAGCGGACAGCGCCAGCTTGGTTTCGGCCACGATGTCCTCGACCAGCTCTTCGCGGCTGACATGCGCGACCTGGCCGGTGAGCAGGCCCTGTTCGGCGAGCATGACCACGCCATGCAGCGAGGCCCAGATCTTCAGCGCGCTGCGCTCGCGCAACAGGCCTATCGCCGGCGCCTCCAGCGCCTCCAGCAGCAGCGCGAACGATTCCATCGCGGCGCTGTGCAGCTCGCTGCCCTTGGGCGCGCAGGCCATGGTGCGCGACGCGAACATCAGGCGATAGATGCCGTTACGGTGCAGGCCGAAATCCAGCGTCGCCTGCGCGAAGCGCGACAGTTTTGATTGCTTCGACGGCTTTTCGAGCACCGCGCGCATCATGGCGCAGAACTGACGGAACGCTTCGGCCGTCACCGCCGTCAGCAGCGTCTCGCGATCGGCGAAGTGCTTGTAGGGCGCCGGCTGCGAGACGCCGAGCTTCTTGGCCAGCGCGCTGATGCTGATCGCTTCGGGGCCGCTGAGCTCCACCTCGTGCAGCGCGGCCTGCACCAGGGCATCGCGAAGATCCCCATGGTGATAGGCGTTCAGTGCTTTGCGTGCGAGGCGAGGTGGCATTCAGCTGATGCTCTATAACTTTTGACTTGACAGCACAACCGCGTCGCGAATGTAATATGATATAACTTCGCGGTGCGCCGGCAAGACTGTGCCGTCGTGCTGACGGAGGTCACGCGAAACAAGCGCCACCACACCAAAGGGAAGAACGCTGCGATGGCTGGCAAGCTGAAGATCCGCGTCGACCAGGACAAATGTCAGGGCCACGCGCGCTGCAAATCACTGGCGCCTGAGCTGTTCGACCTCGACGAATTCGGTAACGCGCACGAAGTCGGCGACGGTTCCGTGCCTGCGGGCCTCGAAGACAAGGCCTACCTCGCCCGGAGCAACTGTCCGGAAATCGCCATCGAAATCACCGAAGAATAATTCGGTCGCCCGGTCATTCGCCCAACACGGTCTGAACGAACCAAGCAGAGGATTTGCTCCGATGTCCGATTCCGCCAGCATCATGCCCGAACATCCGCCGGTCACCGACTGGGTCAACGATTTCGACCACACCGATCCGGCCTGGACCGAAAACCCGTTTCCGATCTGGGACACTCTGCGCGCGGCCTCTCCCGTCGTTCATACCGAGCGCTTTCTGGGCTGCTACCTGCCGACCACCTATGAGGCGGTGAAGGAGATCGCCTATGACACCGAGCATTTTTCGTCACGCCGCGTCATCGTGCGCGACGTGCGTCCGGACATCACCGCGCGCGCCCCGCCGATCACCTCCGATCCGCCGGAGCACAAGCCGGCCAAGCAGTTGCTGCTGCCGCCGTTCACGCCGGATGCGATGACGAAACTCGAACCGCGCGTTCGCGCCATCTGCAACGAACTGATAGACGGGTTCATCGCCGACGGAAAATGCGATGCCGCGGCGCGCTACACCAAGCATATCCCGGTCCGCGCCATCGCGCACATGCTCGGCATTCCCGAGAAGGACGGCGATCTCTTCATCAGGTGGATTCACGAGATCCTCGAACTCGGCATCAAGGACGAGAACGCGCTGATGGGCGCCGTGCGGGAGATGACCGGCTACTTCATCGGTCACCTCGAGCAGCGGCGGAACAATCCGACCGATGATCTGATATCGACCCTGATGAAGGCAACGGACAAGGACGGCAATCCGCTGGGAGACGAGCACATCCTGGGATCGCTGCGGCTGCTGTTGATCGCCGGCATCGACACCACCTGGAGCGCGATCGGCTCCTCGCTGTGGCATCTGGCGAAGACGCCTTCGGACCGCGAGCGTCTGATCAGGGAGCCGGAGCTGATGCCGCTCGCCGTGGAGGAACTGCTGCGCGCCTATTCGCCGGTGACGATGGCGCGCGAGGTGATGAAGGAAACGACCATCAGCGGCTGTCCGGTCAAGCCGGGCAACATGGTGCTGCTGTCGTTCCCGGCCGCCAACCGCGATCCGGCGATGTTCCCCGATGCTGACAAGGTGATCATCGACCGCAAGGAGAATCGCCACGCTGCGTTCGGTCTCGGCATTCACCGCTGCGTCGGCTCCAACCTCGCGCGCATGGAGATGACGGTCGCGATCGAGGAATGGTTGAAGCGGATTCCGGATTTCCGGCTCGACCCGGCAGGCAGCGTCGCCTGGTCGGAAGGCACCGTACGTGGCCCACGGCGACTGCCGGTGCTGTTCGGGAGCGCGAACTGAAAGCCGTCCGGCTCGGGCGCGGACAATGTGCGCGGCTCCGAGCCGGTATTTTCCGCCATGCGAAATCATGTCAGCGAACGGAAAACCGTCGAATCGATTGTCGCGATCGGCTTCTCGATAACGATGGCGCGCCTGACCGAAGCAACCGGCGTCGACCTCGAGCCGGCCGCCGGGCTGACCGGCCATGGCCTTCGCGGATTGACCACGGCGCCGGTTGCGGAGATCATCCGCCAATTCAGTCCAACGATGGTGTGGAGCGGGGCAGATGACCGGAGAACCGGAGACGGGCGGTCCGCGCCCCCTCAGCGAAATTGCGAGCTACCACGCCCACATCTACTACGACCCCGCAAAAACCCGGGTGCAGGCCGAGCAGTTGCGACGCTGGATCGGGGAACGTTTCTCGGTCACGCTTGGACGTTGGCACGACGTCAAGGTCGGCCCGCATGACCAGGCCATGTACCAGGTCGCCTTTGCCCGCGAGGTTTTTCCGGAACTCGTGCCCTGGCTGATGCTCAACCGCGGCCAATTGAGCGTGCTTATCCATCCGAACACGACCAACCCGCGCCGGGATCATGCGGACGATCCGATCTGGATTGGGCCGGCGCTTGTCGTGCACGCCGACAAATTGCCGGAGCAGGCCGAAACCGAAGCGGCGCCGCCGCCGAATACCAGTCCGGTCTTGCGGCCCTGAGAGATTGCGCAAGCTCGGTTGGGGACTACCAACGCATGACTTGAATCCGTCGATTTTGATCGTCATGATACACATCAGGCGCTTGTCTCGATTATGCCTTACTTTGGTTTTCTTTATGGTGGGACTTATTCGGTGAATCCATTAGGAATCAGCAGTGATTCCGAAGCGCCGAGCCGGGGACGGATGGATACAGGAAAGACCAGTAACGTCGGGCTTGCTTCGAGCCGTCGCAGCCGATGGCTCCGCGACGCCGCATTCGGCGCGGCCACGCTCGCCTTCGCGTTCGGACTGGCCGCCTGGGTAACCGATTTCGACGTCGCTGGCTGGACCAATCCCGCGTCTCCCGCCTCCGCCAATGTCGCGCGCGGTCCTTCGTTCGAGGAACGCTTTGGGCCAGGCTCGGTCCGCCGCTCGTTGTCCACCGGCTATCCGTGGCGTCCCGGCGCCGGATCGGGACGCTCGAATTTCGATGCCGAGTTCGGACACATCCAGGCTTCGCTCGGCGGACCGTCGTCCGAGGACCAGAGCGTCGTTCAACCGGCGCCGTCCGTCCCGCCGTCCGAGGCGGCAATCCCGCTGCCTAGGGCCCGGCCGGTCCTGGCCAATCTCCAGCCCTCAAGAAGCGATCAGAGCGCGGCGTCCTCCGACAATCGCAACCTGTTCGAAAAGATTGCCGACCTGGTGCCTATGAAGTTCTCGCTGGCGTCGCTGACGCCAGGGGACGGACTGCTGGGCGAGCGGAAGGATCTGGCGGCGCTCGGCTATGACGCGCAGACCGCAGTCTACGACATTTCAGGCCGCACCGTCTATTTGCCGAACGGCACCAAGCTCGAGGCGCATTCCGGTCTCGGCGGGCTGATGGACGATCCGGCCAATATTCATCAGCGCATGGTGGGGGCGACGCCGCCGAACGTCTACGACCTCAAGCCGCGGGAAAAGCTGTTTCACGGCGTGGCCGCGCTGCGCATGACGCCGGTGGGCGAAAATGAAATGCATGGCCGCAACGGCCTGCTGGTGCACAGCTATCTGCTCGGTCCCAACGGCGATTCCAACGGCTGTGTCTCGATCAAGGAATATGACCGCTTCCTCGCAGCGTATAATAACGGCGAGGTCAAGCGCCTCGTCGTGGTGCCGAGCCTGAAGGAAGGACTCACCGCGTCACGGCGTTCGCCATCGCCGTCATGATCGCCGTGGCCGGCGACGCCGCGGCCGCTTGCGACACGCCGCTGCGCGCCACGTTCAAGATCAGCCTGAACGGCCAGACGGTCTCGATCGGCACCGTCGGGCAGGCCTATCGCTTCATCACCAATCTCTCATCGATCGAGTGGATCGAATTCCGCGCGCTGCACGCCGACGCCGTCAATGCCCTGCAGCGCGCCGCGGGGAATGCGATGCTGACGGTGCAGGCGACCGATGCGCTGCGGGCGCTGTTTGTCCGCGCCAAGCTGTTGTGAGTGCCATGCCAAAAAGCGCCGGCGAGATCGAAGACGATCGCCTGATCCGCGAACTGGTGCAGAACTGGGCGATCTGGCGCGACGCCGGCGACTGGGAGCGGTTTCGCACGGTGTGGCATCCGGACGGGCGGATGATGGCGACCTGGACGCAGGGCACCGGTGACGAGTTCATCGAGATCAGCAAGCAGGCCTGGGCCAAGGGCGTCAGCATCCTGCATTTCCTCGGCGGCATCTCGGTCGATCTCGCGGGCGATCGCGCCATCGCGCAGACCAAGATGACGATCTCGCAGCGCGCCGAGGTCGAGGGCGTCGTGTGCGACGTGCTCTGCACCGGGCGGTTCTACGATTTCCTGGAAAAGCGGAAGGGCCGCTGGGGCATCGTGTTGCGGCAGCCGATCTATGAAAAGGACCGCATGGACCCGGTGACGCCGGGCGCGGCGCCCGCGCTCGACCAGGCGCTGCTCGCGCAGTTTCCGCCGGGCTATCGGCATCTCGCCTATCTGCAGACCCGCATCGGCTACACCGTCAAGCGCGACATGCCCGGCCTGAAGGGGCCGGAGGTCGAGGCCTTGTATGCGCGCGGCGCGGCGTGGCTGCGGGGTGAGCCGCTCAACTGATCTCCCGGCGCACCGTCGCGGCCGCGTCGCACATCGCCTTCAGTTTTCCGAACGCGACATGGCGCGGCATGTATTTCATGCCGCAATCGGGCGCCACGACCAGACGGTCCGCGGCGACGTGCTTCAGGCCGTTGCGGATTCGCTCCGCCACCATGTCCGATGATTCGATCTCGGGATTGCCGAGGTCGAGCACCCCGAGCATGATCTTCTTCGACGACAGATCGCCGAGCACGCCGAGATCGAGCTTCGGCTGTGCCGCCTCGATCGAGATCTGCTCGGCGCTGGTGTCGGCCAGTTCGGCGAGGAAGGAATAGCCGGCCGGCTTGGTCGAGCCGGGCACCACGGCGGCATAGCCGAAGCAGAGATGCACCACCGTCGGCACAGTGATGCCTTCGAGCGCGCGGTTGATCGCCTTCACCGCATAACGGCGGGCGAGGTCGGGGTTGTTGCGCACCCAGGGTTCGTCGAGCTGGATCACGTCGGCGCCCGCCTTCTGCAGGTCGAGCGCTTCGGCGTTGACGGCGGCGGCAAACGCCATCGCGAGCTCTTCGTCGTCCTTGTAGAATTCGTTCCTGGCTTGCTGGCTCATCGTGAACGGGCCGGGCAGCGTGATCTTGGCCGCGCGCTCGGTGTTCTGGCGCAGGAACTCCATGTCGTGCCGTTCGACCGGCCGGGTGCGTTTGACCGGGCCGACCACGCGCGGCACCGGCGTCTCAAGTCCGGCGCGCGAGACGATGATCGCGGGCTTCTCGTCGTCGATGCCCTCGAGCGCGGTGGCAAAGCGGTTGGAGTAGCTCTCGCGACGGATTTCGCCGTCGGTCACGATGTCGATCCCGGCGCGCTCCATGTCGCGGATCGCGACGATGGTGGCGTCATCCTGCGCTTCTTGCAGATGCTCGGCCGGCAGCCGCCACATCGCATGCAGGCGGGTGCGCGGCACCACCTTGGACAGCATCGCGCGATCGACCAGCCATTCCGGCTGCGGGTAGCTGCCGACGACGGTGGTCGGCAGCAGGTGCTTTGGCAGGTTCATGGATACATCCTTGCTCTTGTTCTTGCCTGCCTGGCTCTCAGGCGGCGCGCGTCGCGGCTGCGGCGACTTCATCCCTGACCGGATTACGCAGTACGCCGATGCCGGATACCTCGACCTCGACGACGTCGCCTTCCTTCATCCAGAGCGGCGGCGTGCGATAGGCGCCCACGCCGCCGGTGGTGCCGGTGACGATGACGTCGCCGGGGGCGAGTTCGGTGAACGTCGAGCAATAGGCGATCAGGGCAGGGACGTCGAACACCAGGTCGGAGATCGGCGCTGCCTGCACCTCGACGCCGTTGAGGCGGGTCGCAATGGTTTGCTTGCTGATATCGGGAAGTTCGTCCGTCGTGACCATCCACGGCCCGAACGCGCCGGTGCCGACAAAATTCTTGCCCGGCGCGAATTGCGAGGTGTGGCGCTGCCAGTCGCGAATGCTGCCGTCATTGTAGCAGGCATAGCCGGCGACATGCGAAAGCGCCGTCTCGCGCGAGATGCGGCGGCCGGCCTTGCCGATGATCACCGCCATCTCGCCCTCATAGTCGAAGCGCTCCGACTCCAGCGGCCGGATCATCGGCTGGCCGTCGCCGACCTGGCTGTTGGCGAAGCGGGTGAAGATCATCGGGTGCGGCGGGGTGGGGTGGCCGCTCTCGGCGAGATGGGTGGCGTAATTGACGCCGATGCAGAGAATCTTGTCCGGATCGGGAACGGTCGGCAGCAGTTCGATTTCGGCGAGCGCATAGTCCGGCCGCTCGCCCTGCAGCGCCTTGAGCGCATCCAGCGAGCCGTTCGCGAGCAAGGCCTTGAGGGTCGGAAACTCCTTCAGCCGCTTGCCGGCGTCGATGATGCCGGCATTGGTCACCAGGCCGTAGGTCGCCGCCGAACCGGCCTTGAAACTCGCGATCTTCATTGTTTGGTACTCTCTTCAATGGAGGAAACGTAGGGATCGATCGATTTTACGATTTTGCCCGAACGGATCGGAACGCATTCGGGCGGAAAGTCCTGGCGGAAACGGGCGCCGGCCCTGGCGGCGCTGTCGATAAATGCTCCCAAGTGGACCATCGCGCCGCCCGGCAAGTCGTGCAGGACCATCAAGCTCCATGGCTGCGACAGGCATTGCGAGAGCGCGCGCTCGACCCAGCCGTCGGCGTCGGCCCAGTCGCGCGGAATGGCGTTCCACAATACGCAACTGTGCTTGTGATGCGTCAAATAGTCGACCACCGACGGTTTCAGCAGCCGGTCGTCGAGGTTGCCGCCGCCGCCGAACGGCCGAAACCAGCGGTAAGGATGCGCGAGTTCGCCGATCGCGGCCTGCGTGCGGCCGATTTCGTTCTGCGCGGTGTCGACGCCGGGCTGCTGCCCCAGCGGCACGGTGTGCGTGAAAGTGTGGTTGCCGATCCAGTGGCCTTCGTCATGGGCCCGCGCGGCCAGCCGGCGGCGCTGCGGATCGTCGAGTTTTTCACCGATCACGAAGAAGGTCGATTTGATGCCGCGTTCGCGCAGGACGTCGAGAACGTATGGCGTCACGGCGGGCTCGGGACCGTTGTCGAATGTCAAGGTCAGGTCGAACACGTGTACTCCTTCAGGTCGCGGGCTGCACGGCGCCGGCGGCGATCTCGTCGGCGGCGCGCTGGCCGGCGCGCGAGCCGGTCTGCCAGATCGCGGCCTTGCGCTCGATCCACTTGATCGCGGCGTTGAAGGCGATGGCCATGGCGAGCACCAGCAGCACGCCTGCGAAGACATGCGGGCTGTCGAGAATGGTGCGGTAGCGCGAAATCAGATAGCCGATGCCGGCGGACGAGATAAGCATCTCCGACACCACGACGCCGACGATGACGAGCGCGCCGCCGACGCGCAGCCCCGACAGCACGGTCGGTATCGCAGCGGGAATGATCACGCGAACGAGCCGCTGGCCCAGCGTTGCCCCCATGCTGCGCGCGGCTAGCAGCAGTTGCGGGTCGATGGTCTGGATGCCGGCGGCGGTCGCCAGCATGGTCGGCAGGAAACCGTAGATCGACGCGAACGCGATCTTGGACTCGGTGCCGATGCCGAACCATACCGTGAAGACCGGATAGAGGATGACGAGCGGCACGGCGTACAGGCTCGATACCATCGGCATGATCAGGATGCGCGGCCGCGGCAGGCTGCCGACGACGGCGCCGAGCAGAATACCGCCGCCGCAGGCGAACACCATGGAGATCGCGACTTCGTAAAGCGTCACCGCCAGCGCATGACCGTATTCGCCGGCTTCGTTCCAGCCGGCGATCAGCGTCGAGGACAGCGACGGCAGGAACAGCGTCGGGACGAGGCCGGTGCGCGGCAGGATTTCCCATAGCGCGATCAGGCCGATGACGATCAATCTGCGAAGCGTGGTCGCGCTCATGCCTGCCTCATGCCGATTTGCGGATGTGCCGCCAGATGCGGTCGCGCAGTATGCCGAACGCGTCGCCGCTGAGCATTTCGTAGGTACGCGGGCGGGGCAACGTGACCTGCAGATGGTCGACAATGCGGCCGGGCCGCGGCGACATCACGATCACCTCGTCGGCGAGATAGACCGCCTCCGTCAGGCTGTGGGTGACGAACACCACCGTCTTGCCGGTGGCGGCCCAGATCCGCAGCAATTCGTCGCCCATGGTCATGCGCGTCTGTTCGTCGAGGGCTGCGAACGGCTCGTCCATCAGCAGCACCGGCGGATCCTGCACCAGGCCGCGTGCGATGGAGACGCGTTGCTTCATGCCGCCGGACAGTTCATGCGGATGGCGCTTGCCGAAGCCGTCGAGGCCGACGAGTTTCAGCGCCTCCTGCGCCTTGGCGCGGCGCTCATCCTTGCCGACGTGGCGCAGCGCCAGCGGAAACTCGACGTTCTCCTCCGCCGTCAGCCACGGAAACAGGCTGGCTTCCTGGAACACCACGCCCACCCGGTGCGGATCGGGCTTCGGGATCGGCGCGCCGCTGACCGTGATGGTGCCCGAGGTCTGCTCGCGCAGGCCGGCCATCATCATCAGAAGCGTCGACTTGCCGCAGCCGCTCGGTCCGACCAGCACGACGAACCGGCCCGGCTTGATGTCGAACGAGACGTCCTGGAGCGCGACGACTTCCTGCTGCTTGCTCTGGAAGATCTGCCCGACATCGCGGACTTCGATCGCGCCGGCCGGCTTCAGCGGGGTTATGTTCGCCAATGGCTGCATCGTGTTTCCACCCATCTGACCAGTTCGTTGAAAGCAATCGCGATCGCGGCGACCATGATCACGCCGGCGAGCAGTTGCTTCATCTGGAAGTTTTCGCCCCAGGTCGCGATCTGATGGCCGATGCCGTCGCGCGAGGCGTACATTTCGGCGAGAATGACGCCGGTGAGGTTGAAGATCATCGAGATCCGCAAAGCTTCCAGCAGCACCGGAAGCATGCTCGGCAGATAGACGCGGAATGCGGTCTGAACAGGCGTGGCGCCGTAGGAACGGGCCACCGTCAGATGCTCGAGCTTGACCGACTCGACCGCCGTCGTCGTCGACATGATCACGATGAAGATGGTCGAGAAGAAGCCGAAGCCGACCTTCTGCGCAAAGCCGACGCCGAACATCAGGATGAACATCGGCAGGAAGATCGATTTCGGAATGCTGAAGGCGAAGAACAGCAGCGGCTTGGCCACATCGGAGAAATACCTGTTCTCCGCGATCAAGAAGCCGATCAGTGCGCCGACGGGAACGGCGAGCAGGAACGCGGTCACCACCTCGGTGGCGGTGACCGCGAGGTCCTTCTGTATGCCGGCCCGCTGCAGCAGATCACCCAGCGTGACAAGCGTGTCCGAGGCGGAGGGAAGCAGCCGCGGGTTGACGATGCCGGTTCGCGACAGCGCTTCCCAGATGGCGAACAGCGCCACGACAATACCGAACCGCGCCGCCGTGACGGCCAACCCGCTTTGCATCGCGTCAGCCTCAGAACTTGGTCGGCACGGGCTTGAACTGGGTCGAGATGATCTCCGACGCCGGTCCGAGGTCCTTCATGCCGCCGGCCTTGGCCATGTCGAGCGCGAGCTGGAGCTGTTCCGGAATATTCGGTCCGTTCATGCTGCCGTCGGTTTCCAGCTTCATGATCGTGTTGTCATATTCAAGCGCGGCGATGTCGGGAGCGATCTCATAGAGCTCGGAGATCAGCTTGACGGAAGCCTCCTTGTTGGCGCGCATGTACATCAGTGCGCCATAGAGGGCGTTCAGCGTTTTCTGTACCGTCTGCGGCTTGTCCTGGACGTATCTGTCGAGAGCGATCCAGCCGGCGGCGAGGTTCGGCGGCACTTCCTTGGCATAGTCGAGGATGGTGCGGGCCTCGCCGGACTTCAGGATCTGGAAGCTCAGCGGCGAGTAGACGACCGCGGCCTCGACATTGCCGGCGAGCAGGTTCGGCACCAGGCCGCCGCCGCCGACCGGAACGCGGGTGAATTCGATCTTCTTGTCCTGCTGGGTCCACAACGCCAGCAGATCGGAGCCGGAGCCGGCCGAGGTGATCGCGACCTTCTTGCCTTTCAGGTCGGCGACGCCGATCGGCGATTTCGAAAGCGTCATCAATTGCCAGCCGAAATAGCCCATCGCGGCGTTGGCAACCACCTTGGAATTCACGCCCTTGGTGCGCCCCGCCGAAACCAGCGAGGTGGCGTCGAGAATGACGTCGGCCGCGCCCGCCGCCATCGCTTCGAAGGTTTCGGCGCCGCCGCGATAGATCGTCAGCTCGGCCTTGATGCCTTCCCGGTCGAAGAATTTCTCCCGCAGCGCGGTTTCGGCGATCGTGGTCGGCCAGTAGGTCTTGGTGGGAAGCCCGATTCGGACGGTGTCGGCGGCCTGCGCCACGGCCGATGCCCCGAGCACGGAGGCGGCCGCGAGCGTTGCCAGGATGTGGCGTCGCGTGATGCTCATGATGATGGTCCCCTTTTGTCTCTACTTGGATTATCCGGCGAAGGACGGATCAGACGATGCCGTTGCCTGCCATCGTGTCGGAATTGGCGAGTTCGACGAGCCGCATCGTCGTCGCAAAATGTTTCGAGAGTGCGGCAACCGCGGCATCGGCATCGCGTGTGAGTGTGGCGCGTACGATCGCGGCATGCTCGGCCTCGACATCACGCGTCTGCTTGTCGTTACGCCGAATCGCGAGTCGCCGATAGCGTTCGCTCTGCTCGTGCAGCACGTCGCGAAAGCCGAGCAGCCATGTCGAACCGCAGGCGCTCACCAATGTGCGGTGGAAGACGCGGTGCCGCACCACCCATTCCTCGTAATGATGTGTCGGATCGTCGGGATAGGTATGAGGAACGGCGCACAGCGCGGTGAACGACTTCTCAACCGCAGCCAGCCATGCGGCATCGCCGCGCTCGATCGAGCGGCGCAGCGCCAGCCCTTCGATGTCGGTGCGGGTCTGCGTTACGTCCTGGAGATCGGCGGGAGATACCGGGCTGACGCGGAAGCCGCGCTGGTCCGACGCCTGCACCAGCCCATCTGCCACCAGCCGCGACAGCGCTTCGCGCACCGCGGCGAGGCTGACCGAGAACCGCTTGGCGAGGCCCGCGATATGCAGTTTCTGGCCGGGCAAGAGACGGGTCGAGAGAATGTCGGCGCGCAGCCGGCTTTGCACCGCCGAGGTCAGGCTGCGCGGCCGTTCGTCCCCAAGACCTTCAGCAAAACTCAAACCGATGCTGTCCATGGCGCGCGGACATTGGCGAGGTAATCGGCTGCCGTCAATCGAAAATCGATTTTTTGTCTAAGGCATTGTTTACGTTTTACTTTGCATCCAGTCACGCGCGGTGGGGACAGCTCGCAGGGAATTAGGACGAACTGGCGTGCATGCGGATGACAAGCCGGCCGCGACCGGTTAGATATTTCGCATGCGAAATAAACCTCTTGTATCGGTGGGATGAGCGGTCGCCGCGATCCCAGGCTGGTGTATCTGCTCAACGTGGCGCAGCGCCGGTTGCAGCGCTGGATGGCGGCGCGGCCGCGGCCTGACGGCGTCACCGCCGCGCAGTCCGGTCTGCTGTTCGTGCTTGGCCAGCGCGACGGCGTGTCGATCGGCGAGGCGGGCGCCGCGCTCGATCTCGGTCCTTCCGGCATCAGCGGGCTGGTGGACCGGATGACGGAGGCGAACCTGATCCGGCGGCGCGCCGACCCGAACGATGGACGTGCTTGGCGGCTGTGGCTGACGCCGTCCGGCCACGCTGCGCTTGCGCGGTCGAAAGCGGGTCTCGCCGAACTCAATGCGCGACTGGTGGACGGGTTCACCGACGCCGAAATCGATGTCGTCGCGCGCTGGCTCACGACGATGCAAGCCAGGTTTCCAAGGGAAGATCTGGGAAACGAAGACCAATGAGAGGAGAAGACCAATGACCGAGCACGTGAAGATCGAGCGCAGCGCGGGGATATTGAGCCTGACGATGGCCCGTCCCGACAAGAAGAACGCGTTGACGAATGCGATGTACGGCGCGCTGGCCGATGCCATCCAGGGCGCCGAGACCGATCCCTCGGTTCGCGTGGTGCTGATCCGGGGCGAAGGCGACATGTTCACCGCCGGCAACGATGTCGGCGAGTTCGCGGCGATCGCGACCGGCGCGGTCCAGGGCGAACGGCATGTCAGCCGCTTCCTGGAGGCGCTGGCGCGGTCGAGCCGTCCGCTGGTCGCGGCGGTCCAGGGACGCGCGGTCGGGGTCGGTACGACGATGCTGCTGCATTGCGATCTCGTCGTGCTGGCGGAGAACGCGTTGCTGTCGACGCCGTTCGTCAGCCTGGCGCTGGTGCCGGAAGCCTCCTCCAGCCTGCTGATGCCGCTACGTATCGGTTATGCCCGCGCCTTCGAGATGTTCGCGCTCGGCGAAGCCGTCGACGCCGCCTCTGCGCTCGCCTGGGGTCTTGCCAACCGCGTGGTGCCGCTCAACAAACTCGATGCCGAGGCGCGGGCGCTGGCGTTGCGGCTGGCGAAGCAGCCGGCGGGCGCCGTCAGCACGACCAAACGGCTGATGCGCGATCCCGAACTGCTCATGGCGCGCATCAAGGCGGAAAGCGCGCAGTTCGCCGCGCGCCTGCAAACCGCCGAAGCGCGTGAGGCTTTTACCGCGTTCGCCGAACGCCGGCCGCCGGACTTCTTGAAACTGGCGAAATAGCCGGCGTCATCGCTTCTGCTGCCCGCGGCGGCGTGGCGCTGACCGCCGCAGTTTCCGGAGAGCGCAGGGCAGGCAAGCCTGCCCTGGTCGCCTGCATGAGCGAAGCGAGATGCAGGAATCCCGCAGCATACGCGGTCGAACAAACTGGTTCGGGATGCCGCTGGGCTCATCCGATCGCAAGACCGGAGGCTAACCCTTGTAGGCGCGCACCCGCGCCAGCATCTGTTCGACGTGGGCGATCGGCGTTTCCGGCTGGATGCCGTGACCGAGGTTGAAGATCAGCCGTCCTTGCGCATAGTTTGCCAGCACGTCGTCGACGGCGCGATCCAGCGCGGCGCCGCCCGCGATCAGCACCAGCGGATCGAGATTGCCCTGCACCGCGACGTGGTTCTGCACACGCTCGCGGATCAGTGACGGCGCGGCCGCCCAGTCGATGCTCACGGCATTGACGCCGGTCGCTTCCACATAGGCCGGCAACAGCGCGCCGGCGCCGCGGGGAAAGCCGATGATCCTGGCGTCGGGCGCCTGCGCGCGCACGCCGGCGACGATGCGCCTTGCCGGCTCGATCGACCAGCGCTCGAATTCGCGCGGCGGCAGCACGCCGGCCCAGGTATCGAAGATCTGCAACGTATCCGCGCCGGCCTTGAGCTGGCCGAGCAGATACTGAATCGAGTTCTCGACCAGGACGTCGATGATTTCAGCGAATGCCTCGGGATGGCGATAGGCCATCATCCGCGCCGGCGCCTGGTCGGGCGTGCCCTGGCCTGCGACCATGTAGGTCGCGACCGTCCAGGGCGCGCCGCAGAAGCCGATCAGCGCGACCTCCGGCGCGAGTTCGCAGCGCACGCGGCGGAGCGCCTCATAGACCGGCTCGAGTTTGCCGAAGTCGGCCGCCCGCGCCAGCGTCGTCACCTGCGCCGGCGTCTCCAGCGGATCAAGCCGCGGTCCCTCGCCGGCCTCGAAGCGGACGGACCGGCCGAGCGCATAGGGGATGACGAGGATGTCGGAGAAGATGATCGCGGCGTCGAAATTGAAGCGGCGGATCGGCTGCAGCGTGACCTCGGCGGCGTATTCCGGCGTGAAGCACAGGTCGAGGAAGCCGCCGGCCTTGGCGCGCAGCTCGCGGTATTCCGGCAGATAGCGCCCGGCCTGCCGCATCATCCAGACCGGCGGCACCTGCTGGCGCCGGCCTGACAGCACTTCGATGAAGGGTTTCACGGCTGACTTCTGGGACAATGGAGGAGTTCCTGCGCTGCATGTGCCGGTCGCAGGTCCCTGATACACGCAGCCCTCGGCCCGGCCAAGGCGGTAAATGGAACCCGTACGAAGCACCGGCGTTGTCCCAGCCACGGAGGTATCCCCCATGGCCGAGAAATTTGACCCTGCACCGCATGACAAGCACGCCGCAGATCCGCATGAGGCGATGGTCGCCGACCGCGAAATGCACGACAAGCTCAAGAATGGCCTTGTCGGCTCCTTTCCGGCTTCCGATCCCGTGAGTGCGGCGCAGCCGGCGCCCTCAAAGGCCGATCGCAACCGCGACGGGTCCCTGTGGGACAAGATCCGCGGCGCTTTCCGCTGACGTCGAACGGCAGGCAGCGGAGATGAAAGCCGACTTCAATCACGCCGCCAACGACTCGCCGCGCAGTGGCAGCGACAAGAAGGTTTTGCCAATTGTGTGGGCCGCCGTCATTGTAGTCGCGGCGATCATGGTGATCTGGTTTGTCATGCGTTGACGAAGCCAGCACGCCCGAATGACGAGAGAGGATAGACGTGGCCTCCGTCAGGAGGCCGCGTCACCGTTCAATAGTGCGGCGGAGGTTCGTTCACGAGCCCCGGCACCCGGCTTTCCGCTTCCTGCAGCCGCTCCTTGAGTTCGGCGATCTGACGCGTCAGGCGGTCGATCTGGGCCCATTGCGCGGTGACCGTCTGGTTCAACGTTTCAATCGCTTCATCCTGATAGGTCAGTCGCATTTCCAGCGCGTCGATGCGCTCGCTCAGCGTGTTCGGATCACTCATGGGAGCCGTCTTCCGGGGTTCGCTGCCGCAGGCCGTGGCCAAGCGCCACACGCTCGTCGAACACGAAACACTCGCCGCGCCAGCGGCTTTCCTGCTCCGGCACACCTTCGAGATAGCGTAGAATGCCGCCCTTGAGGTGATAGACCTCGTTGAAACCGCGGGCCAGCAGATAGGCGCTGGCCTTTTCGCAGCGGATGCCGCCGGTGCAGAACATCGCGATCCTGCGATGCTTCGCCGGGTCGAGCTTCTCCGCGGCGAACGACTTGAACTGCCCAAAACGCTGGATGCCGGGATCGATCGCGCCTTCAAAGGTGCCCATCGCGACTTCAAAGGCGTTGCGCGTGTCGAGGACGAGCGTGTCCGGCTCGGATATCAGAGCGTTCCAGTCCGAGGGTTCGACATAGGTGCCGACACGTTGCGTCGGATCGGCGGTGGCATCCCCAAGCGTCACGATTTCCCTTTTCAGGCGGACCTTCAGCCGCCGGAATGGCATCCCGGCAGCAGTCGAGAACTTCAGTTCGAGATTGTCGAGCCGGCCGCCGAATAAAGCACCGTGTTGCAGCTCGCGGACGAACAAGTTCACCGCCTCGTCGGCGCCTGCCACCGTGCCGTTGATCCCTTCCTGGGCCAGCAGCACGGTACCCCTGATCCCGAGCCCCGCCGCCAGCGCGCGCAACGGCTCTCGCAGCTCCCGGAAGTCCGGTAAGGCGGCGAATTGGTAGAGGGCGGCGACTTTGAGCATGGCGCCCCCTTTATCAGGCAGGCCGGGCAGGGGAAACCCGTCGAAGCCCGCGCATTCCGCTCTTTACCACTGGCATGCCAGCCATTGCCCCGCAGGGGATGAATATGCCAATAACCGTCCACAAAACATCCGCCCGACACTCCAGCCCTGCCTGTCAAGAAAGCTCTCGCGATGAGAAATTTCCATTTCGCCGGCCGCTCTACGGTCCACGCCCAGAACGCGATGGTGGCGACGTCGCACCCGGATGCCGCGCTGGTCGCCATCGACGTGATGCGGGCGGGCGGCACGGCGGCGGATGCCGCGGTCGCGGCCTGCGCGCTGCTCGGCGTGATCGAGCCGCAATCAACCGGCATCGGCGGCGACTGCTTCGCGCTGATCCAGCCGAAGGGCGAGGGCAAGATCGTCGCCTATAACGGCTCGGGCCGTGCGCCGATGGCGGCAACCGCCGAATGGTATTTGGAACGCAAGATCAACTCGGTCCCGCTGACGTCGGCGCACGCCGTCAGCATCCCCGGTTCGATCGATGCCTGGGACACCATCCTGCGCGACCATGGCAAGATGGGGCTAGATACGCTGCTGCAGCCCGCAATCAAGGCCGCCGAGGAAGGCTACGTCGTCGCGCCAAGGATCGCCTTCGACTGGAAGAACCAGTTCGAGAAACTGAAGAACGGCACCAACACCGAACGTTATCTGCTGCCGCACGGCAAGCCGGCGGTCGCCGGCGACGTGATCCGCCAGCCTGAACTGGGCAAGACCCTGCGGGCGATCGCCGCCAAGGGCCGCGACGCGTTCTACAGCGGCGAGATCGCCGCCGACATGGTCGAGACGCTGCGCAGCATCGGCGGTCTCCATACGCTGGAGGACTTTGCCGCCCATTCGACCGAAACAACCTCGCCGATCGGCACCGTGTACAAGGGCCACGATGTCTGGCAGTGCCCGCCGAACGGCCCCGGCATCACCATGCTGGTCATGCTGAACATCCTGTCGCGCTTCGACCTGACCAAGTTCAAGCCGCTGAGCGTCGAGCGCTTCCACCTCGAAGCCGAGGCCGCGCGCATCGCCTACATGATGCGCGAGCAGCACGTCGGCGATCCCGCGCATGTGCATGTCGATGTCGCCGGTATCCTCGCCAGGGAATTCGCCGAGGAGCACATCCAGAACATCAGGATGGACCGGCTGCTCGATTTGCCGAACGTAGCGCCACCGATGAATCCGTCCACCGTCTACATCACCGTGGTCGACAAGGATCGTAACGTCTGCTCGTTCATCAACTCGATCGCGCACTCCTTCGGTTCGGCGATCGTCTCCAACAAGACCGGCATCCTGCTGCAGAACCGCGCCGGCGGCTTCCGCATCCAGCCCGGCCATCCGAACTGCATCGCGCCGGGCAAGCGGCCGCTGCACACCATCATTCCGAGCCTTGCGACCAGGAACGGCCGCGCGGTGATGCCGTTCGGCGTCATGGGCGGCCAGTACCAGCCGGTCGGCCAGAGCCACGTGCTGACCAACATCCTCGATTATGGCTGCGACGTTCAGGAAGCCATCGATATGCCGCGCGGCCTTCATTACGAGGGCGTCTACCAGCTCGAAGACAGCGTGCCGGCCGAGATCGTCGAGGGTCTGAAGAAGATCGGCCACAAGACCACCAGCGTGGTCGGGCCGCTCGGCGGCGGCCAGGCGATCTGGATCGACTGGGAGAAGGGCACGCTGACCGGCGGCTCCGATCCCCGCAAGGACGGTTGCGCCCTGGGCTATTGAGCGGTTCCTGTCCCGGGAACAATGGCCCGCCGTCTCGGTTAGGGCATGGACCATTCGCAATGAGGCGGATGGTTCATCGTTCTCAGGGGTGAGCCATCAGCATTCAGGCCTCAGACGACGCCGAACAGGCCGACTTGCGCGGTGGCCGTTCACCCTGGTTTGCCAATTCGTCGTATCCCCCGCACCGCGCGCCGGTCGAGAGCCTTGCCTGCGATGCGGTGATTGTCGGCGCCGGCATTACCGGTTCGCTGGTCGCCGAGCGGCTGACGCGGCAAGGGCTTGATGTCATCATCATCGATCGTGAACTGCCGGGACGCGGCAGCACGGCGGCTTCCACCGCCATGCTGCTGTGGGAGATCGACCGGCCGCTACGCGAGCTGGTCGAGCTCTATGGCTTTGAGCGCGCCGCGCGCGCCTACCGCGCCAGTCGCGATGCCGTCGCCGGCCTCAAGTCGCTGGTGTGGCGGCTCGGCATTGCCTGCGACATGCGCGACAAGAACTCGCTTTATCTGGCCGCCGAAGACAGCAGCGCCGCGCTCGCGGAAGAGCATCGCTGCAGGGAGCGCGCCGGTTTGCCCGGCGAATTTCTCGACCATGCCGTGCTGCTCGACCGTCTCGGCTTCGCGCGCGCGGGCGCGATCATCTCGCCGGGCGCGGCCGATGCCGATCCGATCAAGCTGGCGCATGGCCTGCTCCGGACGTCGCTGAGCAGCGGTGCGCGTTTGTTCGAGGCGGATGCGGTGGCGTTCGATTCAGCCGGCCGTTCGGTTCACGTCGGCCTGGCCAATGGTCGCGAGATCGAGGCGCGATCGGTCGTGCTCGCCACCGGTTACGTGATGCCGGACATCGTTCGCTCTACCGTGCATGCGGTTTCGTCGAGCTGGGCGGTGGCGACCACACCGCAGCCGCAAAATCTCTGGCGCGACGAGACGCTGATCTGGGAAGATTCCAAAGATTATCTCTATGCGCGCACGACGCGGACCGGTCGGATCATCATCGGCGGCGAAGACAGCAAGGCGATCGTCGAACCGGACGCGCGCGACCGCTTGATCCCTGAGAAGGCGCGCATTCTGGCGCAACGGCTGAAAGCGCTGTGGCCGGCTGCGCAGCCGGACATCGAGTTTCGCTGGGCCGGAACGTTCGACACGACCCATGACGGACTGCCGCTGATCGGGCCGGTGCCCGGCGTCAAGGGCGTCTATGCGGCCTACGGTTACGGCGGCAACGGCATCACGTTCAGTTTCATGGCGGCCCGCCTGATCGGCGACCTGATCGCCGGGAAAGCGTCGCCTTTGCTTGGCGATTTTGCGATCGATCGCGATGGCGGCATAGCTGCCGGCTGAAAAATGGCTATGGAAACGGTCCGCCTTGCGCTAGAGACGTCCCGTCTCTCGAACGAGGTGCATTGATGCGATCTTCCCGACGCATGATACTCCAGACCGCTTTTGCCGCCGTGGCGGCTGCATTTGCCACGCCGATCGTCACTGAACCGGCGTCGGCCCAGACCGCAGGAAAAAAGCCCATGACGACCGCTTCAGGTTTGCAGATCATCGACAGCAAGGAAGGTACCGGCGCGACGCCGAAGACCGGCCAGACCTGCGTGATGCACTACACCGGCTGGCTCTACGAGAACGGCCAGAAGGGAAAGAAATTCGACTCGTCCGTTGATCGCAACGAGCCGTTTGAATTCAAGATCGGCGTGCGGCAGGTGATTGCCGGCTGGGACGAAGGGGTCGGCTCGATGAAGGTCGGCGGCAAGCGCACGCTGATCATTCCGCCCGAACTTGGCTATGGTGCGCGTGGCGCGGGCGGCGTCATCCCGCCGAACGCCACGTTGTTGTTCGATGTCGAACTGCTCGCGGTGAAATAGCTGCGCGACGAGGAGGCGCATCGTGAAGGTCTCGATCCTCGACGATTATTTCGACACGGTGCGCACCCTCGACTGTTTCAAGAAACTCGCGGGCCACGACGTCACGATCTGGAACGATCACGTTCAGGACGTCGACGTTCTGGCGGAGCGCCTGAAGGATACCGAGGCGCTGGTGCTGATCCGCGAGCGCACGCAGATTCGCACCGCCTTGCTGGAGCGGCTGCCGAAGCTGAAGCTGATCAGCCAGCGCAGCGTCTTTCCGCACATCGATATCGAAAGCTGTACCCGGCTCGGCATCGTCGTTTCGTCCAGCCAGCACGCCGGCACGCCGTCCTACGCCACCGCCGAATTCACCTGGGGCCTGGTGCTGGCGGCGATGCGCGCCATCCCGCAGCAGATGGCGGCGCTGAAGGCCGGCAGGTGGCAGATCGGCGTCGGCCATTCCGTGCGCGGCAAGACGCTCGGCATCTACGGTTACGGCCGGATCGGCGCCGTCGTCGCCGGCTACGGCAAGGCGTTCGGCATGAAGGTGCTGGTATGGGCGCGCGAGCCGGCGATGGCAAAGGCCCGCGCCGACGGCTACGAGACCGCTTCCAGCAAGGCCGACTTCTTCGAACGGTGCGACGTGCTGTCGCTGCACATGCGGCTGGTCGATGCCACGCGCGGCATCGTCAAGGCGGAAGACCTGGCGCGCATGAAGCCGACGGCGCTCCTGGTCAACACCAGCCGCGCGCCGCTGATCGAGCCGAACGCGCTGGTCGACGCGCTACGCGCCGGCCGGCCGGGCATGGCAGCGGTCGATGTCTACGAGAAAGAGCCGTTGCGTGACGTCAACGATCCCTTGCTGACCATGGACAATGTCGTGTGCACGCCGCATCTCGGCTACGTCTCGCACGACGAATACGAAATCCAGTTCACGGATATTTTTGATCAGATCGTGGCCTATGCCGGCGGCGCGCCGATCAACGTCGTCAATCCGGATGTGATGGCGAAAAGGCGGTAGCGCCATTGCAGAGCCGTCATGGCCCGGGCTTGTCCCGGGCATCCACGTTCTTGATGTCGAGCGTTCGTAAGGACGTGGATGGCCGGGACCAGCCCGGCCATGACGAAGCAGTGTGACGTAATCAAAGGAAAGACCGGCCCCGAAGGACCGGTCTTCCCGTTCTCACCAATCGCGTCGCTTCGATCAGAGATTCTTGTTCACGGCTGCGGCTGCATCGTTGGCAGCGTCCTTGGTGGCTTCCTTGGCGTCGCCCATCGCCTTCTGGCCCTTGCCCTTCACTTCCTGAATAGCGCCTTCGCCCTGCAGGCGGTCGGAGCCGGTGGCCTCGCCAATGCCTTGCTTCGCCTTGCCGATCGCCTCGTTGGCGGTGCCCTTGATCTTGTCCGTGGTCGAGCTCATCGATGATCTCCTTTTGATTGATCCGATCGTCGCAGGAACAACCCGGAACACACAGATAATGTTCCGCGAATTGGCTGGTTTGAGATCACGGTTTTATGTACGGTTGCAGCCGAAACATTCAGGAAGCTGAGCCATGAGCGGAACGCACGATCACACCCATCCCCATCATTCCCACGAGCACGGTGACGCCGAGCGCTGGAAACATGACGGCATCCGCGTCATTCCCGGCAATCAGCTTGATTCCAACGTGCCGTCGACCGCGGGCATGGACCGCAAGGCCGCGATCAATTTCGCCCGCGTCGGCGCGCAGAAACTGTGGGCCGGCACCGTGTCGATCCGGCCCGACGCCAAGACCGGCGCACACCATCACGGCCATCTCGAAAGCGTCATCTATGTCGTAAAGGGCAAGGCGCGGATGCGCTGGGGCGAGCGCTTGCAATTCACCGCGGAAGCCGGCCCCGGCGATTTCATCTTCGTGCCGCCCTACGTGCCGCATCAGGAGATCAACGCCAGCCGCGACGAGGTGCTGGAATGCGTGCTGGTGCGCAGCGACGGCGAGGCGGTGGCGATCAACCTCGACATCGAGCCCGTCGAGAAGCCGGAGACCGTGCTGTGGGTCGATCCGGTGCACCGCGATCCCGCCGAAAAAAATTAAGAACAACACGCGGGGAGGAGTTCGATGAGTCTCGTTCGCTACGAGAGCAGGGGTCACGTCGCCACCATCACCATGGACCGCACGACGTCGCACAACGCGCTCAACAACGCGTTGTGTGACGAACTGCGCGAGGCGTGGTCCCGCTTTCACGACAGCGATGATCGCGTGGCGGTGCTCGCCTCGTCGGAAGACAAGTATTTTTCGGTCGGCGCCGACGTCAGGGATCTCCCCGCCAACATGTGGCACGCCGTGCCGGGCCTGGGTGTCGAACTCGACAAGCCGGTGATTGCCGCGACATCCGGCTGGGTGGTCGGCGGCGCGTTCGTGCTGGTGCAGATGGCCGACATGTGCGTCGCGTCGGAGACCACGCGGTTCATCTATCCTGAAGGCAAGATCGGCACCACCGCGGGCGGCATCTCCTCGGTGATGGCGCGGATGCCGCACAAGATCGCGATGGAGTTTCTGCTGGTCGGCGAAGAGATGTCGGCGGAACGCGCCTACCAGATAGGCTTCGTCAACAAGGTCGTGCCGCCGGGCCAGCATGTGGCGCAGGCGCAGGAGATGGCGGCCAAGATCGCGGCCAATGCGCCGCTGGTGGTTCGCGCGTTGAAGAAGCTGGCGCGCGACGCCATGCCGAAGGGACCGTTGGAAGGCGTCGCCGAAGTTCGCCGGTTGCTCGACGCCATCCGGGACAGCGAAGACCTCAAGGAAGGCGTCAAGGCGTTCGCCGAGAAGCGCGCACCCCGGTTCAACGGCAGGTAGCCCCTCTCGCTTTTGCACGTCGATTGGATCGCGCGATCGTGCGCGGGCGAGTTGGCGCGCTCGCATTTGAAACGCATAACGATGCTATAACGCGCTGGCGAGGATGTGGCTGAATGTGATTTCCAAAGTGATGTGGGGATGACCATGACGGATTCCAAAGATGCAATTGCGCGGCGCACGGTTCTCAAAGGCTTCGGCCTTGGCATAGCCGCCTCCGCGGCGATGCCGGCGCAGGCTGCGACGGAGCCGCCGTCCGAAGGCAGCGAAATTTGGAGCAACGAATACTGGGCCAGGAAGGGCGACGTCCCCTTGTGGATGTTTCGCAAGCGGATCGGCGCGCCGAAGCCCGGCGAGCCGTCGCGGCCGGTCGTTTTCTTCGTGCATGGTTCTTCCGTGACGTCGCGCGTGTTCGATCTCAATGTGCCCGGCAAGGGCGAATACTCCACGATGAACGAATTCGCGCGTTACGGATTCGATTGCTGGACCATGGATCACGAGAACTACGGCAAGTCGGGCCGTACCGCGGGCAATGCCGACATCGCCAGCGGCGCCGAGGATCTGAACGTCGCGGTTGAACTGATCGCGCGCGAAACCGGCCAACAGAAGGTTCACTTCGTCGGCGAGTCGTCGGGCGCGCTGCGCGCCGGCGCCTATGCCATGATGGCGCCCGAGCGCGTCGACCGGCTGGTGTTCGCCGCCTTCACCTACAAGGGCGAGGGATCGCCGACGCTGGCCAAGCGCGCCGAGCAGCTCGCCTATTACCGCACCCACAACATGCGCAAGCGCGACCGCGACATGATCCGCTCGATCGCGACCCGCGACAAGCCGGGCACGTCCGATCCCGCCGTGATGGAAGTGCTGGCCGATGTCGAGATGCAGTTCGGCGACCAGATCCCGACTGGCACCTATCTCGACATGACCGCCAATCTGCCGGTGGTGCAGCCGGAAAAGGTGCTGGCGCCGGTGCTGCTGGTGCGCGGCGAGTATGACGGCATCGCCACCGTGGCCGACCTCGAGGAATTCTACAACAAGCTGCCGAACGGCGACCGCCAGTTCATCATCCTGCCCGGCACCGCCCATGCCGTAACCACCGCGATCAACCGCCATCTGTTCTGGCACGTGACGCGCGCGTTTTTGACCATGCCGACGCCAGCCGCGACGTAAGATAAATGTACGGCAACGTGTCGGTTTGCCGCCCGGGCGTTCGTCCTCAGGCGGAACCCGTCACAAGGAGTACACCATGGCCAAGATGATCTTCGTCAACCTGCCGGTCAGCGATCTCGCCCGCTCGACCGCTTTCTACCAGGCGATCGGGGCCGAAAAGAATCCGCAATTCTCCGACGACACCGCGTCCTGCATGGTGCTTTCCGAAACGATCTACGTGATGCTGCTGACCCACGACAAATACCGGCAGTTCACCAGGAAGAAGATTGCGGATGCCAGGGCCACCAGCGAGGTCATCATCTGCCTGTCATCCGACAGCCGGAATGCGGTGGACGACATGATCGCAAAGGCGCAAGGCGCGGGAGGCGCCGCCGATCCTGGCCCGAAGCAGGACCATGGCTTCATGTACGGCCGCAGTTTTGAAGATCCCGACGGCCACCATTGGGAAGTCATGTGGATGGATGTCGCGGCGGCAACGTCATCTGCGGCCTGAGTTATCGGGAATCGTAGAAATCGTAGGGTGGGTTAGGCGAAGCCGTAACCCGCCATCGGTCTGGATGCGCGATCAGACCGCGGTGGGTTATGCTGCGCTAACCCAACCTACATTCTACATGCGACTCAATAACTCACGCGCAACCCCAGCCCGCCGTGCAACGTGTTGCCGACCGGCTGCGGGCCGGCGGTGCCGTTGAGGAAGAGGTCGGCGACCCAGCCCCTGGTGATACGGAAGCCGACCCGGCCGCCATATTCGAACCAGCCCTGGCTGCCCATCGTCGGCACGACCGTGCCGTCGCCGGTGACGCTGGCAACGATGCCGGACCGTGTGCCCAGCGATTGCACCCAGCCGCCATTGATATTCGTCTCGACGCTGGAGCCGAACAGATGCGTCCATTGTCCGCCGACCTTGACCAGTGTGGTGCGGTCGGTGCCGTCGGCGATCGACGCATTGAACGGATTGAAGGCGACGTTGGGGTCCACATAACCCTTCACGCGCTGCCATAACTGCCAGACCTCGACGGACGCCGCCACTTCGTCGCGCGGCGAGAACCGGCTCATCCAGCCGGCGCGGCCATAGACGGCGTAGTTGCCGCTCGACGTATTGCTCTCCAGCGACACGGCCCCGAGGCTCGTGGTGTAGTTCCGCGTGTAACGCACTTTCTGAAACGGCGACAGGATGGTGCCGATATCGAAGAAGGGCCGCGACGATCCCCAATCGACGAAGTCATAGCGCAGCGCGAACGCGCCGATGGGCGACGACGTGACATGATAACCGCCCTCATTGTACTGGGCGTAGGCGATGCCGGCGAGCAGCGAGAGGTTCGGCGTCAGGTTCTTTCGGCCGTGGATGCCGGCCGAAAACGAGCCCGCCGAACCGAACGCGCTGATGCAATCGTTGCAATTGACCTGCTCATTGACCCCCAGCAGCACGTTGCCGAGCACGCGGTTGGTGATCATCTGGTTGAAGCGCTGGTCGGCGAGGCCGCTGATCGAGCCGGCGCTGGAGCCGGCCCCGGTTATCGGCGGCGCGCTTTCAGGCGGCGCATTGGCCGGCGGTTCGGACGGGTAGCACTCGAAGCATTCTTCCAGCGCGGCAGAAGGGGGCGCTGTCGAAGACCATTTCGCTTGTGCGGCCATAGCGGATGACGGGGCTACGAGCACCGCGCCAAGAAGCGCTGCGGACAACGTCATGCTGCGGAGGGAGTTTGCCATGGTCAACGTCCGCACAGCATGCCGGTGGGATCGCTGCCGTCGTCGACCGTGCCCGGCGCCACATCGGCATATTGGGTCTTGCCGCAAAGGCCTGCGGCAGAACTGCAGGTTGCGGCAAAAGTCCAGGTCGGCGTGTTGCTCTTCTTGACCGCCGGCCTGCGGCCGCCGCCGCCCGCCGTGATGATGGCGGTGTCGCCGGGCTGGGTCAGCTGGATGCATTCGAACGATGTCGTGCAAACCGAGGCTGCGCCCTCCTGCAGGTTGACGATCGTCTGGCCGCGTTGCGAGAGGATATCGAGGGTGGTGCCGCGCACGCCGATGGTCGCAAGCGGCGTGGTGATCTTGTAGGCAGCCTTGTCCGAATGGCCGGTGACGAATCGAAATGCGCCCGACGTCATTCGGATCGCGACTTCGCGATAATGATGCTCGTCGTCGAAAACGGTACGATCGAGCTTCAGCGATGCATTGGGACCCAGCGAAAGGTTGGTGCTGTCGGCCATCACCAGCCGCGTCGCGCTGTCTAACCCCGTACGCACCGTTTCATCGCGCAACACTCCGTCGCCGACATTGATCTGGGTGGTCGATGGTCCGGCGACGCGGAGCACTTCATTCTTGACGACGGCCGCTTCCCCGACGCGCGTCTGCGCATACGCGGGATACGCCGACGCAGTTACAAGTCCGGTTGCAGACAAGCCGATTGCGAACAGAAAACGAATGCCGTTACCAAAAATCATTTCAACGCCGATCGATTTTTACCCCGCCATCTTACCGGATTGCGCGCGCACGCGATGTAGCAGATTTATCACTGGCGCAAGCCTACTCGCCCGCTGTTAGTGATCGCGGAAGTGAGATGCGTTCAACGCGACGGACAATATTTCCGGAGACGTCACACTCATTTCTGCCGCAATGCTTTTTCGGTAGCTGATTTCGCGGAGGATTTCGCGCGAAGCTTTCTGCTCGATCACATTCCACTTCGTTGTCTGTGATGCTCCGCACAGGAATTGCGGCGACCATGACGTTGTTCTCGCGCACGTCGCGATGTCGATCGAAATCACCGCCGGAGGATTCGGCCCCAACGACGGGCATCATCTCCTCGTGCCGCGGTGGACGCTCGAGTCATGCGAGAGTGGAAAATGAAAATCCGCCTGCCGCAAGCTCAGGCGGATCGACGTTCAAGACGTTACTTGGACGCGGTCTTCGTCTCCATGTTGACGACCTGGACGCGGCGGTTGGCCGGGTCCATCGGCGCGTTCGCATCCTTCGGCCGGGTCTTGCCATAGCCGACGGTCACGAGGTCGGAGCCGGCGATGCCGTACTTTTCGGTGAGATACTTCTTGATGGTGTCGGCGCGGCGCTCGGAGAGATCCTGGTTGTACGCTTCGCCGCCGATCGCGTCGGTGTGGCCGGCGACCACGAAGGTCGAACCCTTCAGGCTCGCATCGGAAAGCGCCTTGCCCAGCTCCTGCACCGCGTTCACCGAGTTCTTGCTGATGTCGGCCGAGTTGTAGTCGAACTGGATTTCGAGATCGATCTTCGGCTTGGTCGCGGCGAGTTCGGCGATCTCCTGGCGCTCGCTGAGCGACAGCGAACGTGTCTTGCGGTTGCGCAGCGTGCTGACGAAGCTGGTTTCCTTGGCCTGCACGGCGACGTCCACCGGCTGCTGCGGACCGGTTGAAAGGCCGCGGCTGACGCTGGCTCGCGGCTTCAGCGCATCCAGGATTTTCTCGGCCGAAACGGTGTCGCCGGCCGTGGCCATGCCCGCCGTCATCGACAGGGCGGCGCCGGCGGTCAAGATGGAAAGAAAGCGGGTCATTGTCGTCATCCTCATGGTTCAACGCCGTGCCATGTTGGCGTGCATGACGTTTGGATGCTGTAAGCTTAGGTTGGGTTCAACGGGATTTATGTGATCATTGTCACACGGCGTGCTGCCCTTCGAGCTTGCCCGCCGTTCAGCCGCGGCGCCCGAATACCGAAACCAGTTCGGCCGGCATGCCGCCAATACGGCCTTCGCGGATGGACACGATCACGACGCAGAGCAGGCAGACGGCGTAAGGCAGGCATGCGATCAAATACGGCGACAGCGTCAGCCCCGCGGCCTGCAGCCGCAACGTCGCCGCTTCGCTCAATCCGAACAGCAGTACCACCGGCAACACCAGATAGGGATTCCAGCGTGCAACGATGACGAGGCCGACGGCGACGAAGCCGCGACCCTTGGTCATTTCATTGGCCCAGGTCTGGGTATAGTCGACCGACAAAATGGCGCCGGCGAAGCCGGACAGCAGGCCGCCGATCAAGATGCCCTGCGCTTGAACCAGCGTCGGCCGGATGCCGAGCGCGCGGGCGGTCTGAAACGACTCGCCGACGATACGCCACTTCAACCCGGTGCGGGTTCGATAGAGCCAGAAGCCTGCCGCCAGCACGATGAGGATGGCCAGCGGCGCCATCGGCGTGAGTTGAGTCACGATGGGCCCGGCGAAGGGAAGGTCGGCGAAGTCCGGTCCCGCCAGCGGTGCGAGGCCGCTGACTTTGCCGCCCACGGCCGCGCGCCCGAAATAAGAGGTGAGACCGAGCCCGAGGGTGAACACCGCGATGCCGCTGCCGATTTGGTTGGCGCCGCAGCCGAGGCAAAGGGCGCCGTGGATCAGAGACAGCAGCAGGCCCGCGACCGCGCCCGCGGCGAGACCAATCGCGGGGTTGCCGGTCTGCGCGGCCAAGGCAAAGCCGACGCAAGCCCCGCACAGCATCTGTCCCTCAATGCCGAGATTGACGATGCCGACGCGCTGGGTCAGCGTTTCACCGAGCGTCACCATCATCAGTGGCGTCGATGAACGCAGCATGGCCGCCGCCCACGACCCCGCCACCAGCAGCGTGTCGTCAGCCATCGCGGGCGCTCCGTCGCGACGCCAGACCGCTGGCGCCGAGCGCGGCCACGAACAGCAGGCCTTGCAGGATCGTGGCGCTGGCGCTCGGGATTTTTGAATAGAGTTGCAGCGCGTCGCCAGCGGCGATCAGTCCGCCGATCAGGATGGCGATCGGCACCGCCCGCAGAAAATGTTGCCCGGAAAGCCAGGCCACCAGAAAGCCGGTCAGGCCATATCCGACCGAAAGGCCGGCCTGCAGCCGGCCTTGGATCGCCGACGTCTCGCAAATGCCGGCAAAGCCGGCGAGGGCGCCACCGATCGCCATGACCAGCAAGGTCTGCCGGGCGAAGCTCAATCCGACCATCGCGCCGACCTTGCGGTTACCGGACAGTACCCGCAGCGTAATTCCCCAGCGGGTGTAGGTCACCGCGATGTGGAGGATCACCGCGGCGATCACAGCCACGACAAGGCCGGCATGAACGCGCGTGCCGAACAGGCTCGGCACCGTCGCGGCTTTGGGGAACGGGATGCTCGCAGGCCAGCCGAGGCTGGACGGGTCCTTCCAGGCGCCGAAGATGACATAGCTCACCAGCAGCACCGCGATGTAGTTCAGCAGCAGCGTCGAGATGGTCTCGTTGACGTTGCATTTGCAACGCAGCCACCCGGCCGCGCCGCTCCAGAGCGCGCCGCCGAGCGCACCTGCGAGCAGCATCGCCGGCAGCAGCAGGAACATGGGGCCGCCCGGGAAGGAAACCACAATAGCCGTTCCCGTCAGCGCGCCGAAATACAACTGGCCATCGCCGCCGACGCTGATCAGGCCGAGCCGGGCCGGCAGAATGACGGCCAGCGCGCACAGCAGGATCGGCGTCGCCTTGACGAGAGTCTCGGACAGCGAATAGCCATCGGCGAACCCATAGAGCACCATCTGTCCGAGCGTCGCCAGCGGCGGTCGCCCGATCGCCATCAGGAAGATCGCGGCGCCGAACAGGAAGGCTGCGGCACCACCGAGCGCGGCGATCAACCGGGTGCTGCCGATTTGGCTCATGCGGCGTCCGCCGCATAGCCGGCCATCCAGCGGCCCAGCGTCTGGCGGTCGACGCGCTCGTGGCGCGCGATCCCGGCGAGGTGGCCGTCATGGATCACCGCAATGCGGTGCGCGTAGCTGATCAAATCGTCGAGTTCTTCCGAGATCCACATCACGCATGCGCCCCTGGCGGCATGACGGAAGATTTCGCGATAGACCGCTTGCGTCGCCAGCAAATCGAGCCCCATGGTCGGATAGCAGGCGATCACCAACCGTGGTTCGCCGGACATTTCGCGAGCAATGACGAGCTTCTGCAAATTTCCGCCCGACAGCGCGGACGCCTGCAACGCAGGCTGCGGCGGTCGCACGTCGTAGTCGGCGATCAGCTTGCCGGCGCGGCGTCTGATTTCGCGCCGTGGCGGAAACAACGGAAACTTGCCGGCGTCACGCAGCACGAGATTGAGCGCAAGATCGAGGTCGGCGACCACTGCATTGTCGATCGGACGTTCCGGGATGTAGGCGACGCTCCCGGAAATGCCTTCATCCTCGTATCGGCTGGCAATGCTCTCTCCCGCCAGCACAATGTCGCCATCTGTTAGCGGGATCAGCCCCGCGAGCGCTTCGGCGAGGGTGAACTGGCCATTGCCGGAAACGCCGGCGATGCCGAGGATTTCGCCGGCCGCGAGCTCGAACGAGATGTCGCTGACAGCCCGGCCGTGCTGTTCGGCCGAAAGATGGCGGACCTGGAGCACCGGCACTTCCGTGCGCGGTACCGGCGGCCGTTCGAGCGCGCCCGTCGAACCCTGTCCGACCATCGCTTCAACCAGATCCGCAGTCGACAGCGCGCTCGACGGGGCTTCCGCGACGATCCGGCCGCGGCGCATGACCACGATCCGGTCGGCACACGCCGCGATGTCGGCCAGCTTGTGGGTGATCAGCACCACCGCCTTGCCTTCGCGCGCCAGCCGCTTGATGAACCCGTAGAGAAGCTCGGTCTCGGCCGGCGTCAGCACCGAGGTCGGCTCATCCAGAATGACGACGCGGGCATCGAGATTCAGAACCTTTGCGAGTTCGACCAGCTGCCGCTCACCGATGCTCAAGCTTCGCACCGGCCGACGCGGGTCGAGTTCCGGCGCCAGTTGAGAGAGCCAGCGCAAGGCCGCTGTCGAAGCCGAACCGTTGCGCCGGAGCAGCCACGGCGCCTTCGGCAGCGCGGCCAGCAGGTTCTCCAGCACCGAGAGGGCAGGGAGCAGCGAGAATTGCTGAAACACCATGCCGATGCCGCGGGCCATGGCATCGCGGGGCGACGCGATGGCGACCGGCGATCCCTCGATCGCGATGGCTCCGCCGTCCGGCTGATAGAAGCCGTAGAGGATTTTCATCAGCGTGCTCTTGCCCGCGCCGTTCTCGCCGAGCAGCGCCAGCACCTCGCCCGCATGGATTTCGAGGCTGACATCATCATTGGCGATGACCGCACCGAATACCTTGCGAACCGCCGACAGGGTGATGAGAGGGGCGGCCATCTCAGTCGATTGCGAAGACGGCGTCGACTTCGACGGCGGCGCCGCGCGGCAAATTGGCGACGCCGACCGCGGTGCGGGCGTGATGGCCGCGCGCGCCGAACAGTTCGTGCATCAGGTCCGATGCGCCGTTGATCACCTGCGGAATGCTCGGATAATGCGGCGTGCAGTTGACGAACCCGCCGAGCCGAAGGCAGCAGGACACGCGGTCGAGCGAGCCGCCGCAGGCCTGCCGCAACGCCGCGATCAGGTTGAGCCCGCACACCCGCGCGGCGGCCTGTGCTTCCTCAAGTTCGTAATCGGCGCCGACCTTGCCGACGAAGCGCACGTCGCCGTTCCATTCGCAGACCTGGCCCGCGAGATAGACCAGGTTGCCGTGACGGCGAAACGGAATGAAGTTCGCAATTGGCGTCGGCACTTCGGGCAGTTGGATACCGAGTTCGGCGAGGCGCCGGTCGGCGGAGTCGATGAGGGCGGTCGAAGAATTCATCGATCGATTCCGTCAGGACAGCGCTTTCAGGATCGCCGCCGATCGCGTCACGAACCCGAACAGCAGCTTCACATTGTAGAGCACGGCCTGGACGCAGAAGTCGGGCGAGGTAGTCGCGGTGCCGTCCTCGATCAGGATCGTGTCGTAGCCGAGGAAGCTGGCATCCTCCAGCGTCGTCATCACGCATTGGTCCATGTTCACCCCGCCGATGAAGAGCGTCTTGATGCCCATGTTGCGCAGCACGGCGTCGGTCTCGGTGTCCCAGAAGGCGCTGAAGCGGTGCTTGACGATCTGCACGTCCTGGTGGCCTGGATTGATCTCGTCGACCACCTGCGCGCCCCAACTCCCGGCCGCGATCACTTCGGATCGCGTGCCCCGCACCGGCTGCGCGATCCCCGGTTCGTCACCGCGCGGGTTGTGGGCGTGGCGCAGCGACGGGCTGATGTTGAGCAGGTCCTTGCGCACGCCCCAATTGACCCAGACCACCGGAATGCCGTTGCTTCGGAACGCTGCGATCAGGTCCGCCAGCGGCTTGATCGGCTTGCGATTGGGGGTGATGTCGATGCCGCGGCTGTCGAGCCAGCCGCCCCTGGTGCAGAAATCATTCTGCATGTCCACGATGAGTAGCGCCGATTTGGCGGCGTCGACCGTGATGTGCTGCGGTTCGGCAGCCATCGACAACGGTCGTACCGGCGGCGCCGGCCGCGTCATGTCGACGGCGTCGGGGGTGACGCGCCATGACTGGCTCGGACTGGTCCCCATCTCGACCGGAACACGTGGCTTCGCTGTCACGTTCATGGATGTCTTCCTGGCGCTGCTTCCACTGGTTTCAGGCAACGGCGTATCGTACAAGCGTGCGCCGGATCCGACCCAATCAGAACCGGCGCCCGCTGACATCTACTTGGTGACGCCGATGATGCCCTTGACGAGGTAGTCCATGGTCTCGACCTGCTCCATCGGGAGCTTCTGATCGGCGGCGACGACGACGGTGCCGTCCTGCTTGGCGATCGGGCCTTCCCAGATCGACTTCTTGCCGGCGTTGATTTCGTCCTTGAGTTTGAGGATGTCGGCCTGGGCGGACGCCGGGACGGCGGGGCCAAACGGATCCAGCACCACGTTGCCGCTGGCGAGATCGCCGCGCTTGTGGGAGGCCTTCCAGGTTCCAGCCTTGATCTGCTTGATCTCCTCCACCATCATCGGACCCCAGTTCCACGACACCCCGGTGAGCCAGGACTTTGGTGCGCGATCGCGGATATCGACGTCCTTGCCGATGATGTAGATGCCGCGCTTTTCGGCGACACCGGCGATCGTGATCGGGCTGTCGACCTGCTCGGCGATGACGTCGATGCCGGCATCCGCAAACGCATTGGCGGCCTCGGTCTCCTTCTGCGGCTCCCACCAGCCGCCGTTCCAGACCACCGTCGTGGTAATGTTCGGATTGACCGACTGCGCGCCGAGGGTGAAGGCGTTGACCGAGCGCATCAGCTGCGGGATCTGGAAGCCGCCCTGGAATCCGAGCTTGCCGCTCTTGCTGACATGGGCGGCGGCGATGCCGGCCAGATACATGCCGGCGTCGCTGTCGGCCCAATAGGTGCCGACGTTCTTGGAGGTCTTCAGGCCGCCCGCGTGCAGGATGGTCACATCGGGGTATTTCTCGCCGACCTTGATCGCGTAGTCGAGATAGCCGTAGCTGGTGGCGAAGATGATCTTGTGGCCGCTTGCAATCAGCCGCTCCATCACCCGCTCGACCTCGGCTGTCTCCGGGATCAGTTCGAAAGCGGTCGTGGTTACGCCGGGCATGTTCTCTTCGACATATTTGCGCCCGTTGTCCATCGAGGCGTTGTAGCCCGCGTCCGACGCCGGCCCGACATAGATGAAACCGATCTTGTCGGCGGCGAGGCCTGGCGCTGAAAGGGCTGCGTTGGCGAGCAGGGCCAGCGCGGACAGGAGGATCAGTTTCTTCATGACGAACTCCTTCTGGTGGTGAGCACGGAGGCGGTTGGGAGAAATTCGTAAGTAAACGTTCATTTACCAAGCAAGCGATATGCCAATATTCGCCTGCGCGGCTAAGCCGTTTGCTGGAATGGAAGATCGACGGGGCGGGCGGTGTCGGCCCGCAGCAGTCCAGACGGTTCGCGCCGGAAACTGCCCACGCCCTGGGCAAAGCGTGATGAAAATCTATGATCGTTCGGGCTGCAGGAAGCGCAGCATCATCTCGCGGGCGTAGCGCTTGTGTTCCGCCTGCCAGTCCGGCTTGAGGATGTCCGACTTGAAGATGACCGAGAGTGTGTGCGCGTTCGAGCGATGGAAATAGGCGAAGCCGACCATCGTGACGTAGAGCTGCAGCGGATCGATCCCGCGTCGGAACGCGGCGGACTTCTCACCCTTTTTCAGCAACTGTCCGATCAGTGCGATCAGCGGCGAGGCGACCACCGGCGTCTTCGACGAGCGTTTCAGGAAGCGGGCGCGCAACAGGTTCTCGCCGCTGAGGATGTGGATCAGCTCGGGGTGCTTGCCGAAATGCTCATAGGTGAAATCGAACAGCTGCATCATGCCTTCGAGGGGCGCAACGTGCTCGACGTCCAGTTTGAGTTCCTCCTGACGCAGTTCGCCGAGGACGTGCTCAAGGACGGCCACATACAGGCCGTCCTTGCCGCTGAAATAGTGATAGATCATCCGCGGGTTGGCGCGAGACTTCCGGCAGATCGCCAGCACGCGCGCGCCGCTGTAGCCCTTTTCGGAAAATTCGGCGATCGCCGTCCGCAGGATGCGTTCGCGCGTGCCCTCTGGGGGCGCTGGAAGTTTCTTCAACATCGCGCGAACGTCCGGTTCTCACATCCCATGGTGCCGCAACCTATTATCAAATCGTTTTTGACCACAAGCGCGGTACCAACAGGCTTTGCGGCAGGCCATGCTTCGTACCGCGTCCACGCACGATCCCGCTTCGCGGCTCTCTGTGATGTATGTCACGATTCTTTTGCTGGCGTCGCTGGTGCGGCGTCGCAGCGATCACCGGCTCTTTGATCGCGCGTTTGCAGCGATGCATATTCATCATGACGGGCGCAAAGTTCCGGTGCGAAGAACTCCGGAATAGTTTTGCGCGCCGCGCCCGCGTCGATCGTCGACAATAATTTTGGCCGAATGCCTGCCGGGGAAAACGAATCACGAAAATTGCGAGTAGGAGTTGGTCGGGCAACCAAACGGGCAAGCGGGTGTTACAGTCAGTCAAGCGACAGCGTGAGTTTCAGGGACATCGTGCCAGCGCAGCTGAAACTGCCGGCTCCGGCCATTCAATGCCCACTCTGATCGGTGCGGCGATGATCGCCGCTGCAATCCTGCTGTCGACGCTGATCAATGCGATCGGCAGCCGCTATGTCGGGTTCGAGAGCCCGACGGAAGAGAGCGCGTGGCTGGTCGATCGCCTCACCGGGCGGGTCTACAAATGTCACGCGCCGCAGCAGGGTCGAGCCTCCTGCGAAGCCGAACTCGCAACCGGCAGCGTTGGCGACGGGAACAAGCGCAAGGCGGATCCCGGTCCCTGAAGCGCTCAAATCCGGGACCCTGGGCTCGTCATGCCGGCGAATCCGGCTAGATTGCGCAGCAATGCCCCGCGCGACCGAACACCGAGCCCTGACCAAAAGCGAAGGCCGCCGAATCTGGCTGCATGCCCAGCGGCTGGATTGCAGCGAGCCGTTCGGCGCGGGGGCGGGGGCGGTGGCGGCGGCGGTCGACCATCTCGGCTATGTGCAGATCGACACCATCAACGTCATCGAGCGCTGCCACCACCATATCCTCTATAGCCGTATCCCGGCCTATGCCCGCGCCGACCTCAGGCAGGCGCAGAGCGTCGACAAGAGCGTGTTCGAATACTGGACCCATGCGCTGTCCTACGTGCCGGCCAGGGATTTTCGCTTCTTCGTGCCGGCGATGCGCGAGCACCGCCGCGAGGGCCACAAATGGTTCGCCTCCGTCAAGCCCGAGGACACCCGCAAGGTGATGCGGTTGCTGCGGCGCGACGGCGCCCTGACCATCCGCGACATCGAGGACGACGTCCTGACCGAGAAGGAACATCTGTGGCAGAGCAGAAAACCCTCGAAGCGGGCGCTGCAACTGGCCTTCTATACCGGCGAGGTGACGATCTCCGAACGCACCGGCATGCTGAAGACCTATGAGTTGATGGCCCGGCATTTCGGCTGGGACAAGCCGCCGAAGCCGGCGTCCGCCGCCGAGATATCAGCCTACCGGCTCGACCGTGCGCTGCGCTCGCAGGGCGTCGTCAGCCTCGATTCGATCTGCCATCTCGACGCACCGAGCAAGGCGGCGATCCGCCGCCTGATCGAGGCGCGCCTCAGGCGCAAGGAATTGACCCCGGTCGCGCTCGAAGGTGCCGGCAAGCAGGAGCATTGGGCCCGCCCCGAGGTGCTCGAGGTGAGCGGGACCGCGCCGGGTAGCGACGGCGACGCGGGGTCGGTGCACATCCTCTCGCCGTTCGACCCGCTCATCATCCAGCGCAAGCGCACCGAATTGTTCTTTGGGTACGGCCACCGTTTTGAAGCCTATGTGCCAAAGGCGAAACGGCTTTTCGGTTATTTCGCACTGCCGGTGCTGGTCGGCGAAGACATCGTCGCCGCGATCGACCTGAAGACCGACCGCCAGAACAAGAAGCTCCTGATGCAGAAATGGTGCTGGGTCGGCAAAGGCGCCATGCGCAGCCTTCGCAAGGACTTCAAGCGCCGCATTGAGGAAGAACTGCACCGCTTCGAGCGGTTTCAGCTCGCCGAGTAGTTGTTCCGTCGGGGAACCCGGCCAACCCGGGCGGGTTAGGTTCCAGGTCTGAAGCTGAGGAAGAAGACATGGACAACGACAAATCGATACTGGAAAAGTTCACCGACACGGTGAAGGACATCGCGAGCACCGCGGCGGAGGCCGCGAGCCAGGCGCTGAAAACAGACGAGCCGGCTGCCAGGGACGACGAACGCGCGGCCGCCCGCAGGCCGCCTGCCGGTGACGGCCTTGTTTCCGATCCGCCGATCGTGCCGCCGTCCGCGGCCGCAACGTCGCGACGGAAGCGCGCGGCCAAGGCGCGGCGGACCGGGAAGGTTGCCAGGGCCACCAAGGCAAGAACTGGAAAGTCAAAAGCTGGAAAGTCAAAAGCGGCCAAGGCCGGCGCCAGCCGGAGAACCCGTTCAAGCCAGACGGCCGGCAAGTCCGCGGTGGCGAAGGCAGCCGGCAAAAAATCAACGGCGCGGAAGCCGGCGGCCAAGGCCGCAACGAGATCGGCCAACGCGAAGAAGGCAGCCAAGAAGACGACCAGCAACAAGAAGGTCACGGGGAAAAAGGCCAAGACCGCCGAAAATTCGCGCGGCAAGACGCGGCCCGCCTGACGGCTGCTGCCGGCGGTTACCCACAAGCTCCCCATCTCCGGAATGCCCGCGTGGCGCCAGCGCGGGCATCTCGCGTTGCCAGCGGTGACGCCGCCCGCTAATGCGTCGTCGGCAACGAGAAGCCTGTAGGGAGAAACCATGACCCAGCCTGTCGCGCCGGCCAAAAGCGATATCGAAACCTCCACCATCCGGGCGATCTCCTGGCGGCTGATCCCGTTCCTGGTGCTGGCCTACTTCTTTTCCTACCTCGACCGGGTCAATCTCGGCTTCGCCGCGCTGACCATGAATGCGGATCTGAAGTTCACGCCGCTGATCTTCGCCTGGGGCGCCGGCATCTTCTTCATCGGCTATTTCATCTTCGAGGTGCCGAGCAATCTGGCGCTGGAAAAATTCGGCGCCAGCCGCTGGATCGCCCGCATCATGGTGACCTGGGGCATCATCTCGGCGGCGATGGCCATGGTCAGCGGCGAATTGAGCTTCTACGCGCTGCGCTTCCTGCTCGGCGTGGCGGAAGCCGGCTTTTTCCCCGGCATCATCCTCTATCTCACCTACTGGTACCCGGCCGAATACCGCGCGCGGTTTCTCGCCGCCTTTGCCATTGCCGTTCCCGTATCCACCGTGATCGGCGCGCCGATCTCCGGTCTCCTGCTCGGGCTCGACGGCATCATGGGGCTGAAGGGCTGGCAGTGGCTGTTCATCATCGAGGGCATTCCCTCGGTGCTGCTCGGGGTCATTACCTGGTTCTATCTGACTGACAGGCCCGAAAAGGCCGACTGGCTGACCGCCGAACAAAAAGCGTGGCTCTCGGCCAGGCTGCAGGCTGAGATCGCGACCAAGCAGGCCGCAAAGCATCTGACCCTGGGCGAGGCGCTGTCGTCTCCGAAGGTGATCGCGCTGAGCCTGATCTATTTCGGGTTCGTCGGCGCGCTGTACGGCATGCAGTTCTGGCTGCCGCAGATCGTCAAGGCGTTCGGGCTGACCAACGCGCAGACCGGCTTCGTCACCGCGATCCCGTATCTGTTCGGCACCATCGCGATGATCCTGTGGGCGCGGCACTCCGACGCCACGCGCGAGCGGGTCGCCCATGTCGGCGCGCCGCTGCTGCTGACCGCGCTGGCGCTCGGCGCCACCAGCTATATCACCGATCCCACCATCACCATGGTGGTGCTGACGGTCGCCGCCATCGGCGTGTTCTGCACCTTTGCCGTGTTCTGGACGCTGCCGACCGCATGGCTGTCCGGCACCGCCGCGGCCGGCGGCATCGCCCTGATCAATTCGATCGGCAACCTCGCGGGTTTTGGCGGGCCGTATCTGATCGGCTGGGTGAAGGAAGCGACCGGCAACACCTCGACCGGATTATTGGTGCTGTCGCTGCTGCCGCTCGCGGCGGGGCTCCTGGTCTTCCTCGGCGGCCACGAGACCAAGACCGAATTCGCGGACGCGAAGTAGCGGAAGGCGGTGCCCTCCCGTCGTGACCGGAGGAGGGACATATCCAGCGGCGTCAATGGCCCCTTAACTGAACATTTATTCACGAACACATGATCGCTGACGATTATTGACATTCGTCAGTCGCCAATCGATAGTCTTCAGCAGATCTTCTGATGGAGAGTTCCGATGTTGGCTCGGTCCATTTTCTCTAGCTACTCCAGGCTATTGACCGGAGCTTCGCTGGCTTTTGCGATGGTTGCGCTGGCCGGCTGCAACGAAAAGGCCGCCGAGGCGCCCGCGCCGGGGCGCCCGGTTCTGGTTGCAACCGTCCATTACGCCGCGGAGACGCCGGAGCGCAGCTTCGTCGGCACCATCCGCCCCCGGATCGAGACCGACATGGGCTTTCGGGTCCCCGGCAAGGTCGCCAAGCGGCTTGTCGAAGTCGGCCAGACCGTCGAGGTCGGCCAGCCGCTCGCCACGCTCGACCAGGTCGATCTGAAGCTGCAGGCCGAGCAGGCCGAGGCCGAATTCTCTGCCGCCACCGGCGTCCTGGCGCAGGCAGGCGCTGCCGAGCAGCGCGCCAAGGATCTGCGCGCCAAGGGCTGGACCACCGACGCGCAGATGGACCAGAGCCGCGCCGCCGCCGACGAGGCGCGGGCACGCCTCAATCGCGCTGAGCGCCAGGTCGAACTGACCAGGAATTCCCTCTCCTATGCGACGCTCGTGGCCGACAGCCGCGGTGTCGTCACCGCGACCCTGGTCGATCCCGGCCAGGTCGTGGCCTCCGGCCAGACCGCGATCCGGGTCGCGCGCTTTGCCGAAAAGGAGGCCGTGGTCGCGATCCCGGAAACGCTGGTCGGCCGCGCCAAGTCCGGCACCGCCAGCGTGACGCTGTGGTCGGACGCGCAGAAGAAATACACCGCCAAGCTGCGCGAGATCGCGCCCTCGGCCGATCCGGCGACGCGAACCTATCTCGCCAAATTCTCGCTGCCGGAAGCCGACGACACGGTCTCGCTCGGCATGACCGCGACCCTGACGCTGGCTGATGCCGCGACCGAGCGCGTGGCAAGACTGCCGCTATCGGCGCTGTTCAGCCAGAGCGGCAGTCCGTCGTTCTACATCGTCGACGATTCGGGCGCGGTGAAGCTGCAGCCGGTCATCGTGAAATCCTATGAGAGCGATGCCGTCGTGATCTCCGGTGGCATCAATGAAGGCGCCAGGGTGGTGGCGCTTGGCGTCCAGAAACTGGACCCGGCGCAAAAGGTCCGGGTGGTCTCGGCGCTGTCGTTCTGAGCCAGTCGTCGCGTTGCTCCAGTCATTGCGAGGAGCGAGCGGCGAAGCAATCCATCTTTCTTCGTCGTCGTCTGGATTGCTTCGCGGCCTGTCATCGGGCGGGCATTCGCCCGAGCCGTTGGCTCGCAATGGCGGTGAGTTCGAAGACAGATTTCGATGTTGGAGAGTGACATGAAGCGCTTCAATCTCTCGGGCTGGGCGGTCAGCCATCCGACCCTGATCCTGTTCCTGATGATCGTGCTCGGCGTCGCCGGCTTCTTCTCCTATCAGCGGCTCGGCCGCGCGGAAGATCCGTTCTTCACCGTCAAGGTCGTCAACGTCTCCGCGATCTGGCCCGGCGCCACCGCGCAGGAGATGCAGACCCAGGTCGCCGATCCGATCGAGAAGAAGCTGCAGGAATTGCCGTTCTTCGAGAAGGTCCAAACCTATTCCAAGCCGTCGTTCACGGCGCTGCAGGTCACGTTCAAGGACACGACGTCGCCCAAGGACGTGCCTTACCTGTTCTACCTGCTACGGAAGAAAATCGCCGACGTGCAGGGCCAGTTGCCCGCGGGCCTGCTCGGGCCGACCGTCAACGACGAATTCTCCGACGTCGATTCCATCCTCTACATGATGACCGGTGACGGCGCCGATTATGCGCAGTTGAAGAAGGCCGCCGAGGGCATGCGCCAGCGGCTGTTGAAGGTGACCGGCGTCACCAAGGTGAACCTCTACGGCACGCAGGAGGAGCGCATCTTCGTCGAGTTCTCGCACGCGAAGCTCGCAACCCTCGGCATCACGCCGCAGGCCGTGTTCGACTCGCTCGCCAAGCAGAACAACGTCACTCCCGCCGGCACGGTGGAGACGTCCTCGCAGCGCGTGCCGCTGCGCGTCACCGGCGCGCTCGACGGCGCCAAGGCGGTGGCGGAAACGCCGGTGGAAAGCAACGGCCGCGTGTTCCGGCTCGGCGACATCGCCACCGTCACCCACGGCTTCGTCGATCCCCCGACGTTCACCGCCCGCCAGGAGGGCAAGCCCGCGATCGGCATCGGCGTGGTCACCGCGAAAGGCGCCAACATTCTCGAACTCGGCAAGAATGTCGAGACTACGACCAATGATTTCATGAAGGCCGTGCCGCAGGGCATCGAGGTCGAACAGATCGCGGACCAGCCGAAGGTGGTCGAGCGCGCCGTCGGCGAGTTCGTGCATTCCTTCATCGAGGCGCTGGCGATCGTGCTGTTCGTCTCGTTTGTCGCGCTCGGCTGGCGCACCGGCATCGTGGTCGCGATGTCGGTGCCGCTGGTGCTCGCCATCGTCTTCATCGTTATGAACGCTATGTCGATCGACCTGCACCGCATCACGCTCGGCGCGCTGATCATCGCGCTCGGCCTTCTGGTCGACGACGCCATCATCGCCGTGGAAATGATGGTGGTGAAAATGGAACAGGGCTGGGACCGCATCCGGGCGGCATCCTTCGCCTGGGAATCGACCGCGTTTCCGATGCTCACGGGCACGCTGGTCACGGCTGCCGGCTTCCTCCCCATCGGCTTTGCCAATTCGGCGGTCGGCGAATATGCCGGCGGCATCTTCTGGATCGTGGCGATCTCGCTGGTCGCCTCCTGGTTCGTCGCCGTGATCTTCACGCCCTATATCGGCGTCAAGCTGCTGCCCAATATCGCCGTTCATCACAACCACGATCCGCATGCGATCTACGAGACGCGGATGTATCGCGGGCTGCGCGCGGTGGTGCAGTGGTGCGTCAATCATCGCATCAAGGTGGTGCTGGCGACCGTCGGCATCTTCGTGCTCTCGATCGTCGGATTCGGCCACGTCCAGCAGCAGTTCTTTCCGCTGTCGGAACGGCCGGAACTGTTCCTGCAACTGCGCCTGCCGGAGGGGACCGCCTTCAACGTCACGGAAAAAGCCGTCAAGAAGGCGGAGGGGCTGCTCAAGGACGACAAGGATATCTCGACTTATACCGCCTATGTCGGACAGGGCTCGCCACGCTTCTGGCTCGGCCTCAATCCGCAACTGCCGAACGAGGCGTTTGCCGAGATCGTGATCGTCTCGAAGGACGTCGAGGCGCGCGAGCGGATCAAGGCGCGGCTGGAGAAGGCGGTCTCCGAAGGCGAGCTGTCCGAAGCCCGCGTTCGCATCGACCGCTTCAATTTCGGCCCGCCGGTCGGCTTCCCGGTGCAATTCCGCGTGATCGGCCCCGACGCGGGCACCGTGCGCGACATCGCCTACAAGGTCCGCGACGTCGTGCGGCAGAACAAGAATGTCCTGGAACCGCAACTCGACTGGAACGAACAATCGCCCTACCTGAAGCTGGTGGTCGATCAGGACCGCGCCCGCGCGCTCGGCCTGACCCCGCAGGACGTCTCGCAGGCGCTCGCCATGCTGATATCGGGCGCGCAGGTGACGACCATCCGCGACGGCATCGAAAAGGTCGGCGTGGTCGCCCGTGCGATCCCCTCCGAGCGGCTCGATCTCAAGAACGTCGGTGACCTCACTGTGACGTCACGCAACGGTGTAGCCGTGCCGCTGCAGCAGATCGCCAAGATCGAGTATTCCCATGAGGAGCCGATCATGTGGCGCCGCAACCGCGACATGGCGATCACGGTGCGGACCGACGTGGTCGACGGCGTGCAGGCGCCTGACGTCACCAACCAGATCTGGCCCAAGCTGAAGGAGATCCGCGACAGCCTCGAGCCGGCCTACCGGATCGAGCCGGGCGGCGCCTTCGAGGAATCCGCCAAGGGCAACGCCTCGATCTTCGTGCTGTTTCCGCTGATGGTCATGGTGATGCTGACGCTGTTGATGATCCAGCTGCACAGCTTCTCGCGGCTGTTCCTGGTGTTCCTGACCGCGCCGCTCGGCATCGTCGGCGCCTCGTTCGGCCTCAACGTCGCCAACCAGCCGTTCGGTTTCGTGGCGCTGCTGGGCCTGATCGCGCTGGCCGGCATGATCATGCGCAACGCCGTGATCCTGGTCGATCAGATCGAGTCCGACGTCACGCAGGGTCTGACGCGGCGGGAAGCCATCGTCGAAGCCACCGTTCGCCGCGCCCGACCGGTGGTGCTGACGGCGCTGGCGGCGATCCTGGCGATGATTCCGCTGTCGCGTTCCGCCTTCTGGGGGCCGATGGCGATCACGATCATGGGCGGTTTGTTTGTTGCAACCTTCCTGACCTTGCTGTACCTGCCGGGCCTCTACGCCCTGTGGTTCAGAAAGAGCCTCGATGAAACCGGCGAGGCCAAGCAGCCTGATCTTGCGCCGCAACATCAAGAGCACGCCGGCAGTCCGCACGCAATTCCGCTTGCCGACGCCGCGGAATGATTGAAGACTGAGAGCTGACATGACGCTGGTTTCGGAACACGTCGAGACGGACACACGGGAGAAGATTCTCGTGGTGGCGGAGCGTCTGTTCCGGCAGATGGGCTACCAGAAGACGACGGTGGCGGACATCGCCAAGGAATTGCGGATGAGCCCCGCCAACGTGTATCGCTTCTTCGACTCGAAGAAGTCGATCCACGAGGGCGTGGCGCGAACGTTGATGAGCGAGGTCGAGGTCGAGGCGCGCCGGATCGCAGCCCGGCCCGGTCCGGCGAAACCCCGCTTGCGCGAACTGCTCAAGACCGTCAATCGGATGAACACCGAGCGTTATGTCGGCGACTCCAAGCTCCACGAGATGGTCGAGATCGCGATGGAGGAGGACTGGGATGTGTGCGTCACCCATATCGAGTGCGTCACCGGCATCATCGGCCAGGTGATTGCGCAGGGGGTGGCGTCCGGCGAATTCGAGGCCGCGGACCTGCCGGTCACCGCGCTGTGCACCTGCACCGGCATGATCCGCTTCTTCCACCCGCAAATGATCGCGCAGGCGATGAACAAGCCCAGTGCCACGATCGACCAGATGATCGATTTCCTGCTCCGGGCGCTGGAGCCGCGCAGGGCGGGTTGACCTGTTTTGCAGTTGACTCCTGCGTCATTCCGGGGCGATGCGTAAGCATCGAACTCCGATGTGCAGTTGCACATCGGAGAATCTCGAGATTCCCCGATGCGCAAATTGCGCATCTGTGGTCTGTTGCTTGCGCAACATCCCGGAATGACGAGGAATGCCAACGTGACCACCCAGGACCTGCAACATAAAGACCTGCACTATTACGAGCCGAAGAACGGCCACGGCCTCAAGCACGATCCCTTCAATGCCATCATCGCGCCGCGCCCGATCGGGTGGATTTCCTCGCGCGACGGCAGCGGCAATATCAACCTGGCGCCCTACAGCTTCTTCAACGCCTTCTGCTACGTGCCGCCGATCATCGGCTTCTCTTCCACCAACTGGAAGGACAGCGCCGGCAATATCCAGGACACCGGCGAGTTCGTCTGGAATCTCGCCACCATGGACCTTGCCAAGCAGATGAATGCGACCGCGGCCCATGTCGCCCGCGACGTCGACGAGTTCAAGCTTGCCGGTGTGACGCCCGCGCCCTGCAAGCTCGTCAATGTGCCGCGCGTGGCGGAAAGCCCGGTCGCGTTTGAATGCAAGCTGACGCAGGTCGTCCAGTTGCAGGCCGCCGACGGCAAGAAGGCGCAGGCCTGGGTCACCTTCGGCGAAGTCGTCGCGGTGCATATCGACAAGTCGCTGATCAAGGACGGCGTCTACCAGACCGGCCTTGCTCACCCGATCGTCCGCGCCGGCCGTCGCGGCGACTACTTCGAAATCAAGCCGGAGAACATGTTCGAGATGATCCGGCCGGATTGAGCGGCCACGGCGGCGCGGAACTCCGATCGTTCCAAATTCTTATCAGACGTAATTCGGAGATGTGCGATGATCCGCCTGCTTGCCGGAATGGTCCTGTTCGCCTGTTTCGCCGCGCCGGCCGTCGCGGGTCCCGACGCGGCGGCGGTCAACAATGCGGAGTTCAAGGGCAAGGCGCCAGCCGACGACCGGATCGAGCCCGTCGTCGTCAAGGCGCAGGTGCTGCTCGACCGCGCCAGTTTTTCGCCCGGCGAGATCGACGGCAAGCTCGGCGAAAACGCCGAGAAGGCGCTGACGGCGTTCCGCGCGGCCAAGGGCTTGCCTGCCGGAAAGCAGCCGCTGACGCCTGAAATCTGGAGCGCCTTGCTGGCCACCGGTTCGGAGCCCGTCATCGTCGACTACACGATTTCGGAAAAGGACGCGAAGGGACCTTTCCTCGAGAAGATGCCTGCGAAGCTGGAAGACATGCGCGGGCTGAAATCGCTGGACTACACCAGCCCGCGCGAAGCCCTCGCCGAGAAGTTTCACATGAGCGAGGCGCTGCTCGAAACCCTCAATCCCGGCAAGAAATTCGACCAGGCCGGACAGACGATCTCGGTCGTCAATACGTTGCCAAAGGAGACGGGCGCCAAGCCGACCCGGGCGAAGTCCAGGCAGCCCAGGCCGATGCCGACACGCGTCGAGGTCGACAAGGACGCCCAGACCGTAAAGGTTTTTGCCAAGACCGGCGAACTACTCGCCTTCTTTCCGGCCAGCGTCGGGAGCGACGAGAAGCCGACGCCGAGCGGCGTGCTCAAGGTCACGTCGATCGATGCGCAGCCGACCTACCGCTACAATCCCGACTACAAGTTCAAGGGCGTCAAATCCAAAGAGGCCTTTGTCATCCAGCCCGGGCCCAACAATCCTGCCGGCACGCACTGGATCGGCCTCTCGTCGGCAAGTTACGGCTTTCACGGCACGCCATATCCGGCAAGGGTGAGCAAGTCCGAATCGCACGGCTGCGTGCGCCTTACCAACTGGGACGTCGACCGCCTGGCGAAGCTGTTGAGGAAGGGCACCGAGGTCGCGTTCATCGAGCAGGAAGTTGCCGGCAGGAAGTGACGCCCTGCCTGCGGCAATTTCGCCGCCAGCCGTCATTTACAATGGTACGCGCGAGCGGCGAGAGTAGCACCATGGCGGCGGTCCCATTCCAGAAGTCCATTCGGGGCCTCTATGAAGGCGCGACGCCGGAAGGCGTGCGATTCCGCTACGGACTGCTGGCCTTCGATATCGTCACCGTTTTGTTCATCATCGCGACATCGTTCCTGCCGTCGAACGACGTCACCGAAGCGCTCGACGTCGTGTTCGGAGCTGTCATCCTCACCGATTTCGTCGCGCGGCTGTTCGCCAGCCGGCGCCGCCTGCGCGAGTTCAGTCGCTTCTCGACCTGGACCGACATCGTCGCGATCGTTTCGTTCCTGGCCCCGCTCGCCGGCGAAGCCGGCGGATTCCTGCGGATACTGCGGACGTTGCGGCTGCTGCGGGACTACCAGATGCTGGCGCGGCTGCGCCAGGACAGCACCTTCTTTCAGCGCAATGAGGAGGTGATCTTCGCCGTCACCAACCTCGCGGTGTTCATCTTCGTGATGACGGCGATCGTCTACGAGACGCAGAAATTCCGTAATCCGCAGATCGCGAACTATGCGGATGCGCTGTACTTCACCGTCACCGCGCTGACGACGACCGGCTTTGGCGACATCACGTTGCCGGGAACGATCGGCCGCATGATCACCGTCGTCATCATGATCTTCGGCGTCACGCTCTTCTTCAATCTGGCGCGCGCATTGCTGTCTCCCAGCAAGGTGCGGTTTTCCTGCCCGGAATGCGGGCTGCAGCGCCACGACAGCGATGCGGTGCACTGCAAGGCCTGCGGCAAGGTGCTGAACATTCCTGACGAAGGGGCATAGCCGGCCCGCAGCGGCCGCGTTGCAGCGCAATATGCAATTGGAGCCTTGCGCTTTTTCCGGCGGACGAGGAGCAAAGCGTTGACGAGGTAACGCCACGATCGAATGCCAGCCTGTGCCCGGGAGCTTGTCGAATCCAGCTCTCGCAACTGGAAACAGACCGGATTAACCTTGGGTTGCCAGGCCGGATCAACGGCCGGCGCCAATCTTGGGGAGGATGCGATGCAACGGCCGGAACGGCGCGATTCAGAAACTACGTTATCGCGACGCACGCTTGTCCATGGGCTGGCGCTATGCGCCGGCGCGACCGTGGCGGGCGCAGGCGCCGCATTGGCGCAGAGTGAAGCTCAAGGCGGTCCGCGACCAGGCCCGGTAGCGCCGCCCTCCACGGTCACCAACCCGCCGCGCGATTTCAGTCCGCGTGGGGCGCCGACCACCTATTTCTGGGACCCGGATATCATCGCGGTCGATCCGTCCTTCAACGACCTCGCCCAGCCCAACACGGCGATCAAGCGGCTCTATACGGGGCTGCTGTGGGCCGAAGGCCCGGCCTGGAGCTCGCAGGGGCGCTATCTGCTGTGGAGCGACATCCCGAACAACCGGCAGATGCGCTGGTCGGAGGACGACGGGCATGTCAGCATATTCCGCGCGCCCTCCAACAACTCCAACGGCAACTCGTTCGACTTCCAGGGTCGCCAGCTTTCCTGCGAACATCTCTCCCGCCGTGTGGTGCGCTACGAGCACGACGGCACCGCGACCGTGCTGGCCGACAATTTCGGCGGCAAGAAATTGAACTCGCCCAACGACGTCGTCGCCCATCCCGACGGCAGCTACTGGTTCACCGATCCGCCTTATGGCGGCCAGCTCTATGAAGGCGAGCCCGATGTCGCGGGCGGTCCGAGCAATGCCGGTGGCAAGCTCAATCCGAAGATCGGCCAGCCAGCCGGTTTCGTGCCGGGGCGGCGCGAACTGCCGACCAATTGCTATCGCATCGACCCGTCGGGTCGCGTCGACCTGGTGGTGACCGAGGAACAGGTGCCGGACCCGAACGGCCTCTGTTTCTCGCCCGACCACAAGAAGCTGTATGTCGCCTCCACCGGCAAGGGGCCCGGCGATACCGGGCCGGGCGGCAAGGGCGAGATCTTCGTGTTCGATGTCGGCGCCGACAACAAGCTCTCCAATCACAAGCGCTTCACCGATTGCGTGATCGACGGGGTCAAGTGCGGACCCGACGGCCTGCGCTGCGACGTCAACGGCAACCTCTGGGCCTCCAGCAATGCCGGCCGCGCCGTCGGCTATAGCGGCGTGACGGTGTGGAATCCGGACGGCAAGCTGATTGGCCGCATCCGCCTGCCGGAAGTGTGCGGCAACGTGGCTTTCGGCGGCCCCAAGCGCAACCGCCTGTTCATGGCGGCGAGCCAGTCGCTGTATGCGGTGTATACGGCGACGCAGGGGGCGGGGCCGGGATAGTCCGTTCATGCACGGTTTGTGATTCCGGGATGCGCCCCCTGGGGCGCAGACCCGGAATCGACCTCACGACATCACCAGCTGCACGTTGGATTTCGGTTCTCGCTGCGCTCGCCCCGCTATGACGCGGGGTGACACGTCGATTCATTAAAATTTGTCATAAACCCGCAACCGGCAGCCAACCGCTCCGGCAAAAGCAGGATACGCTTAAACCCGGCCTTGATGGCGGGCGGTGCACCACCTCTTCCAGACAAGAAGAGGCTGTTGCACCCAATGCCCATTGCCAGATATTTCACCTGCAGCGGATCGGCGCTGCTCCTATGGTTGTTCGTTTCCAACGCCTATCTCACGGACAGCGAAGCCGATTTTCGGTTCGACGGTTCGTTGTACCAGAGCGCGCTTTATGCGCCGCGGGTCGAGGAAATCCGCACGATGGCGGAGCCTCGTTTCACCCGGGACGTCACGCCTGCCGTTCGCGTCAAGGAAGTGTTCGCCGTGTTCGTCCCCAATGAGCGGCGGCGGGGCAGGCGCGAGTCGTAGGGCCCGGCGCCGAACGTCTGCTTGCGTCATTTCCCCGGATGCGCCGGCGAGCGCGCGCGACCGTAAACCGCACCACGGGCCAGGTGCTTCGGAACGCTTCAGCGCCCCCAATGTTATCGTCTGGCTCATCAATTTCGCTTCATTCCGGACGCGAACCGCCTCCGAAGCCACCCTGTTTCGGATAGGATGAGCCATCGTCTGGCCAGGCCCAGCCAAGGCCCCCATGCGGCGCGACGTCGCGCCGCGGACCAGGAGAGTTCGCCATGAGCTTCCGCCGCGACTTCATCAGCAAGGCGATTTTTGCATGGGCGCGCGGCGTGTTGCCGGCGATGTCCAACACCGAACGTGAGGCGCTGGAGGCGGGCGATGTCTGGTGGGACGCCGACCTTTTCGCCGGCAATCCTGACTGGTCGAAACTGCTGGCAACCGCGCCCGCCGCGTTGACTGCGGAAGAGCAGGCCTTCCTCAACGGCCCGGTCGACGAACTCTGCGCCATGCTCGACGAGTGGAAGATCAGCTGGGAATGGCGCGACCTGCCGCCGGAAGCGTGGAGTTTCATCAAGCGCCACAAATTCTTCGGCATGATCATTCCGAAGGCGTTCGGCGGGCTCGGCTTCTCGCCCTATGCGCATTCCGAAGTGGTACGAAAACTGTCGTCGCGCTCGCTGACCGCCGCCGTCACCGTGATGGTGCCGAACTCGCTCGGGCCCGGCGAATTGCTGATGCGCTTCGGCACCAGGGAGCAGCAGGACAGATGGTTGCCGCGGCTCGCCGATGGCCGCGATATTCCCTGCTTCGGCCTGACCAGCCCTGAAGCCGGCTCGGACGCCGCCTCGATGGTCGACACCGGCGTCATCTGCAAAGGTGAATTCGAGGGCCGCGACGTGCTGGGACTGCGGCTGAACTGGCACAAGCGTTACATTACGCTGGGACCGGTCGCGACGCTGCTCGGTCTCGCGTTCAAGGCTTACGATCCGGATCATCTCATTGGAAATCAGGACGAACTCGGCATCACCGTCGCCCTGATCCCGACCCATCTGCCCGGCGTCGAGATCGGCCGCAGGCATCTGCCCTCGATGCAGGTGTTTCAGAACGGCCCGAACCGGGGCCGCGACGTCTTCATCCCGCTGGATTACATCATCGGCGGGCAGGAGCGCCTTGGCCAGGGCTGGAAGATGCTGATGACGGCGCTCGCCGCCGGCCGCGGCATTTCGCTGCCGTCGCTCTCGGCTGCCGGTGCGGCCTATGCCGCGCGAACCACCGGCGCCTACGCCCGCATCCGCGAACAGTTTGGCATCTCCATCGGCAAGTTCGAAGGCATCGAGGAGCCGCTTGCCCGCATTGCCGGCACGGCCTACCTGCTCGATGCGGCGCGGCGGCTGACCTGCGCGGCGTTGAATCAGGGGCATCATCCCGCGGTCATTTCCGGGATCATGAAGCTGCACGCCACCGAGCGGATGCGGACCGTGATCGACGACGCCATGGACATCCATGGTGGCAAGGCCGTGATCGACGGGCCGCAGAATTACATCGGCAGCCTCTACCGCGCGGTGCCGGTCGGCATCACGGTGGAGGGCGCCAACATCCTGACGCGCAATCTCATCGTGTTTGGCCAAGGCGCGATCCGCGCTCATCCTTTCCTGCTCGACGAGATGAACGCACTGGGTGAGCAAGACCGCGCCAAGGGGCTGGATGCCTTCGACAAAGCGTTCTGGGCGCATGTCGGCCACAGTTTCAAGAACATGTTTCGTGCCTGGGGCCGTAACTGGAGCGGCGGCCTGTTCGCACCCGCGCCCGATGCCGGCGCGGCCACGGTCTTCTATCGCCAGCTTTCGCGCTACTCATCGGCCTTCGCGCTATGCGCCGACATGGCGCTCTTGACGCTGGGCGGGGCGCTCAAGCGCAAGGAAATGCTGTCGGCCCGGTTCGGCGATATCCTGTCCGAATTGTATCTGTTATCGGCGGCGCTGAAGCGCTGGCAGGATGAAGGTCGGCAGAAGGAAGATTTCGCGGCGCTTGAATTGTGCATGGCAAGTGGCTTCCGCACCATCGAAAACCGCTTCGCCGAGATCCTCGCCAACCTGCCGAACAGGTTTGTCGCCGTGATCCTGAAATTCCTGATCCAGCCGTTCGGCGCCAAGGTCACCGGCCCGTCCGACCGCGTCGTGCAGCAGTGTGCGCAGCTCGTGCTAACGCCATCGGCGGCGCGCGACCGCCTGACGGCGGATCTTTCGCATGTCGATGACGATGGTGCGGTCGCGCGGCTGGAAAAAGCGTTCCTCCTGGTCACGGCGGCGGAGGATGCCGCAAGGCAGATGCGCGCCGCGCGCCTGCGCGACTGGAAGGAAGCGGTGAAGAAGGGCGTCATCACCCAGGCCGATGGCGAGCGGCTGCAGGCGGCGCATGAAGCCGTCGCCAGGGTGATCGAGGTCGACGACTTCGCGCCTGAGGCATTGTCGCCGATTTACAAGAAACCCGCCGATGTGCATCAGTTCTTCCAGGAACTGGGTGAGCAGAGGGCGGCAAGCTGATGGCCAAACCGGTCTTTATCGTCGATGGCAGCCGGACGCCGTTCCTGAAGGCGCGTTCCGGTCCCGGTCCGTTCACGCCGGTCGATCTCGCCGTGCAATGCGGCCGGCCGCTGCTGGCGCGGCAGCCGTTCGCGCCCGACGCGTTCGATCAGGTGATTTTGGGCTGCGTCAACGTCATCGCTGACGAGATGAATCCGGCCCGCGTCGCCGCGTTGCGGCTCGGGATGGGCGAGAAGATGGTCGCGTTCACGGTGCAGATTAATTGCGGCTCCGGCATGCAGTCGATCGACACGGCGTACCGCTACATCCGGGAGGGTGTTTCCAACCTGATTCTGGCTGGCGGTGCGGAGGCCCTCAGCCACGCGCCGCTGGTCTGGCCGCACCAGGGTGTCCGCTGGTTCACAGGCCTCGCCGGCGCCAAGGGCATCGGCGCCAGGATCATGGCGGCGCTGAAGGTCAAGCCCGGCTACTTCAAGCCGATCATCGGGCTGGAGCGCGGGCTGACCGATCCCATCACCGAACTCAATATGGGCCAGACCGCCGAAGTGGTCGGCCACCTGTTCGGCATCACCCGCGCGCAGTCCGACGCCTATGCCGCCGAAAGCCACAAGCGGCTGGCGAAGGCCCAGTCGGAGGGCTGGCTGAAGGGCGAGGTGGAAACCGCCTTCGCCCGCGACGGCAAATTCTACGATCACGATGATGGCGTGCGGCCGGATTCGACGCCGGAGAGCCTCGCGAAGCTGAGGCCTGTGTTCGAGCGTCCGTGGGGCAAGGTCACCGCCGGCAATTCCTCGCAGATCACCGACGGGGCGTCCTGGGTGATCCTGGCTTCCGAAGAGGCGGTGGCAAGACACGGATTGACCCCGAAAGCGGTCATCCTCGATAGCCAATGGTCGGCGCTCGATCCCGGCATCATGGGCCTTGGCCCGGTGCTGTCGGCCACCGAACTGCTGAAGCGCAACGGGCTGACGCTCGGCGATATCGAAACCTGGGAATTGAACGAGGCGTTCGCGACCCAGGTGCTGGGCTGTCTCGCCGCCTGGAACGACGAAAAATTCTGCAGGGAAATCCTTGGCCTCGACGGCGCTGCCGGCGAACTCGATCAGGGCAAACTGAACGTCGATGGCGGCGCGATCAGCCTCGGCCATCCGGTGGGCTGCAGCGGCAACCGCATCGTGCTGCACCTCGTCAACGCCATGAAGCGGCTGGGCACGCGGCGCGGCATCGCCACCGAATGTATCGGCGGCGGGCAGGGCGGTGCGATGCTGATCGAGGCGGTGTGAGCATGGGAAGCCGGATCATGGACGTTCTCGGCGATCGCGTGCTCGAGCTCGGGCCCAAGCCGGAGGCCGATGGGCCGTACAAGAATTTCAAGCTGACCCGCGATGCCGACGGCGTCGCCTGGCTGCTGTTCGACCGCGAGGGCACCAGTGCCAACACGCTCTCGGCCGACCTGATCGAGGAGCTCGACAAGATCCTGGCGGAGTTGGAAAGCCAACGGCCCACCGGGCTCGTGATCCGCTCCGCCAAGAAATCTGGCTTCATCGCCGGCGCAGACGTCAACGCGTTTCGCGGCGCGACCGACGTTGCTGCCGTCGAGGCCGAGATCGGCCGCGCGCATGCGGTGATCGACCGGCTCGAAGCCTTGCGGGTGCCGAGCGTGGCCGTGATCCACGGCTTCTGCCTCGGCGGCGGCCTGGAAGTGGCGCTGGCCTGCCAGATGCGGATTGCGATCGAGGACGCGCGCTTTGGTTTCCCCGAGGTGATGCTCGGCCTGCATCCCGGCCTCGGCGGCACCGTGCGGTTTACCCAGCTCGTCAATCCTCTGCAGGCGATGCCGCTGATGCTCACCGGCAAGACCATCGATGCGCGGAAGGCGAAATCGCTCGGGCTGGTCGATGCGGTGACGCAGGAGCGGCATGTGGTGGGCGCGGTAAAGGATGTCGTGTCGGGCCGCCTGAAACGTGCGCGGCCCGGTCCGCTCAACAATCTGTTCAGCCTCGGCCCGGTCAGGGGCTTTCTGGCCGGACGGATGCGCAGCGAGGCCGCCAAGTCCGCGCCCGAGGTACATTATCCCGCGCCCTACGCGCTGATCGATCTCTGGGAGAAGCATGGCGGCGACAGGCGCGCGATGCTCGATGCCGAGAAAGCCTCCTTTGCCCGGCTGATGGTGACGCCGACCGCGCAGAACCTGATCCGCGTCTTCTTCCTGCGCGAGCAGATGAAGAAACTCGCCGGCGGCGGCAACCGGATCAAGCACGTCCACGTCATCGGCGCCGGCGCGATGGGCGGCGATATCGCCGCCTGGTGCGCCGGCCAGGACATGCGGGTGACGCTCGCCGACATGAGGCCGGAGCCGATTGCCAGCGCGATCAAACGTGCTGCCGAACTCTACGGAAAAATCCTGCGTAAACGCACCTCCGTGCGCGATGCGCTGGACCGCCTGATTCCGGACATTCAGGCCGAAGGCGTCCGCAATGCGGACCTCATCATCGAGGCCGTGCCGGAGAAACTCGAGCTGAAGCAGAAGGTTTATGCCGCGCTCGAGCCCAGGATGAAGCCGGGCGCGATCCTCGCCACCAACACGTCGAGCATTCCGCTGCAGGATCTTCGCACCACGCTGCAGAAGCCCGAGCGGCTGCTAGGCCTGCATTTCTTCAACCCGGTATCGCGGCTGCAGCTGGTCGAGGTCGTCAGCCATGACGGCACCGACGCGCTACTGCTCAAGGAGGCGCTGGCCTTCGTCGGCGCCATCGACCGCCTGCCGCTGCCCGTCAAATCCTCGCCCGGCTTCCTCGTCAACCGCGCGCTGACGCCGTACATGCTGGAGGCGATGATGATGCTGGACGAGAAGATCGACAAGACGGTGATCGACGCCGCCGCGAAGAAATTCGGCATGCCGATGGGGCCGATCGAGCTGGCTGACCAGGTCGGTCTCGATATCTGCCTCGACGTCGGCGACATGCTGCGCTCGAAGTTCGGCGACATGCTGCCGCCGACGCCCGCGTGGCTGCGCGAAAAAGTCGCCCGGGGCGAACTCGGCCGCAAGAGCGGCAAGGGTTTTTACACCTGGAAGGACGGCAAGGCCGACGCCGGCGGCATGAGCGCGATCGCGGAGCCATCGGCAGAGATGGTCGACCGGCTGATGCTGCCGATGTCGAATGTCTGCGTCGCCTGCCTGCGTGAGGGGATCGTCGATCACGCCGACGTGGTCGACGGCGCCGTCATCTTCGGCACGGGCTATGCGCCGTTCCGCGGCGGCCCGTTGAACTATGCGCGGGCGCGCGGCGTGGAAAACGTGGTCTCGACGCTGGAGGCCTTGACCGACAAGTTCGGCAAGCGGTTCACGCCCGATGAAGGCTGGGAGACTTTCAAGTGAGTGACGCGCAAGTGAGTGACACGAAAATCCATGCGCCGGCTACGATCGATACCGAGCCGCGCGGCGATCTCTGCATCCGCACGCTGGCGATGCCGGCTGACACCAACGCCAATGGCGACATCTTCGGCGGCTGGCTGTTGAGCCAGATGGATATCGGCGGCGGCGTGTTCGCGTCCAAGATCGCCAGATCGCGCACGGTGACGGTCGCGATCGAGGCGATGAATTTTCGCAAGGCGGTCTATGTCGGCGACCTCGTTTCGGTGCACGCCAACCTGGTCAGGGTCGGGCGCACCTCCATCACGGTTCACCTGGAAGCCTGGGTGGTACGGCGCAAGGAGCAGCAGGCGATCCTGGTGACCGACGGCAATTTTACATACGTCTCGATCGATGAGGACGGCCGGCCGCAGCCGATCCGCCGAGATGGCATGCCGATCGCTACATAGCAGCGCGAAAAATTCGCGCCGGTTCCGCTCCATCCGGGTGCGGCCGCGGCTCAGAACGATACGCAGGAAATGCTGTCGATGCGCAGCACGCTCTCCTGGTCGAAACGCTCCTTATACGCGGAACGAATCGCTTCGATATCGGCGTCGCGGGACGGGGAGCGGTCGATCCAGATCACGAGAATGCGGGAAAGCTCCTTTGCCAGTCCGCCCTCGCCGCGCCACTGGCCTTGGGCGTTGAGGATCGTAAGCCCGTCCGGGAAGCGCGGCGTCACGACGGTGTCGAGAAACGATTGCCATTCGGCTTCTCCGAGCGGCGCCCCGCGGGCACGCGCCGTGCCGAAGATGAGTTCATGCCGAACTTTCGCCTGCGCGGGACGGGTGCATTCGCCGATCGCTGCAGTAGCGGGAGCGTCCCGACGGGCAAGTGCAGCGCCCAAGCCGAGGCCCACGACGAGGGTGGCTACGACGGAAAGCGCAGGGACGATGGTTGACTTCATCCAGGTTTGGCCTTCTTGCAACGCTGTCGCTCGCGACAAGCGCCAATATGGATCGAGCTACTGCGATCCGTTGTGAACGGTGCTGGCAGAGGCGTTCACGGTCACGCGATCCGCGCTCAAGCGGCGTCGAGGACCACGTGTCCTCCCCGCTTGCGCACGATGGTGCTTTATCGATTTCCGGACATCTGTGATGAACGTGACGCTCCAGCGTCACAGGCAATGCGTGCAGCATGCCGGAGCACCCGCAGGAGTTGCTGGCGCTCCCGACTGTACCGGCGGGAACTGGATGTCATGGTGATCAACGACCGTACCTTCTGCCGGTCCGGTACGATGATCTGATGGCGGTCCGGGATTACGGGCAGAGCCGCTCGTAGCCGTCGCGACCGATGAATGTACCGCGACGCGGATCGTAGCTCGGCGAGCGCATGCATCGCGGTGTGTCGTCATAGTAGCGGGGCGGCGGCGCGACATATTGCGCCTGCACGCCGCAATAGCGCGGCGACACCGGGGCCCAGCCGCCGGGCTGCTCCAGGTAGCAGCCACCCTGATACCAGCGGTAGCCGCCCGGCCGCGGCTCGCCTTGCGCGCCGATCGCCGCACCGGTACCGGCGCCGACGATGGCGCCGATCGCAGCGCCGCGGCCGCCGCCGAGCGCGCCGCCCACGATGGCCCCAGCCGCGCCGCCAAACAGCGCGCCGCCCAGCGTGCTTTCCTGCGCCGCCGCTTCCTGCAACGGCGCGCAAAACGCAAGTGCAACCAGCATCGAGAGTGCGAATTTCGGTATCATGTCGGTTCTCCGGCGATGAACGACTCGCTCGCTATGACGTGATCAGCTTTGGCATGGATGAGCCCTGTCGCGCAACGGCGCGGGGAACGATTTGCGGTGCAACCGGTTGTCGGCCCGGAAGAAATCAGAGGCCGGGCCATGTCGGATACCTACATCATCGAAGTCAGTTCTCAGGCGGCAGGCATCGTCGTCCGTGCCCCCGGCGGCTACCGTTTCTTTGCCGCCACCCACCAGTTCAACCGCCTGGAAGGCCAGATCTTCCGCAATGCGCGGGAGGCCGAGCGGGCCGCCCGTCGCCTTGCGATCGGACTGCCGCTGGCGGCCTGATCGCCAGCGGCCTTGCCGTAAAGTCAGTCCGCTGTGCCTTGGCCTCTAGAGTTTCGTCGCCGCCCGCGACAGCAGCTTCCAGTCCGAACCCTGCTTCTGCCAGTTCATCAGGATATGCAGGTTCTGCGGCGTCTTCTTGCCGTCATTGAACTCCTGCTCGCCGACGAAGGTGAAACGCACGATGGCGGTCGGACCGACGACCTTGATGGTGGGATCCTTGTAGTCGAGCGACGTCCATTTGTAGTTGGCCTTGGCCACGCCATCGAGCAGCGAGGCCTTGGTGTCGACCTTGGCATTCGAGTGGCTGTAGCTCATCTCGTCGGCGCAGAGCGAGGCCAGTCCCTCGGCGTTGCCGGCGGCCTGCGCCACGCGGAACGCTTCGACGTTTTTTGCAACCGCATCCTCATCCGCGCCGGCGAAAGCTATTTCCGGAGCGACGGCTAACAGTCCAAGCGCGAGGGCGGACAGGGCCAAATGGCGTCGATCGATGTTCATGGTCTCCTCCGTTTTTCGTTGATGCGGTCAGTCTCGCAGCCGCCCGCCGGTTTGTCGAGCGGTCGACTGGCGGCTGGCGTTCCCCGTTGAACCGGAATGGGGTTTCGGCCGCGCGATCACCCACGCGGCGCTTCTGGCGTTGACCGCGGCCTCAATCAGCCCCACCATCACGGCAATCTGCATCTCGGGCCAATTCTCAAGGATATCCATCGTGGCCGGACTGTCTCACCGCCAGACCGAAATTCTCAACATCGCCCGCGCCTTCGGCCGGGTGATGGTGGAGGACCTCGCCAGGCGTTTCGAGGTGTCGGCCCAGACCATCCGCAAGGACCTCAACGATCTCTGCGACCAGCGCTCGCTGACCCGCATCCATGGCGGCGCCATCATCGCGTCCGGCGTCGAGAACCTCGCCTATGAGGCACGGCGTTTCGTGGCGGCGGAGGAAAAGCGGGCGATCGGGATCGCCGCCGCGGCGCGGATCCCGAACGGCTGCTCGCTGTTCATCAACATCGGCACCACCACCGAGGAAGTCGCCAGCGCGCTGACCTCGCATCAGGATCTGCTCGTCATCACCAACAACCTCAACGTCGCGATGCTGCTGTATCGCCATCCGCGCATCGAGGTGATCGTGGCCGGCGGCGCGGTGCGCCGCGCCGACGGCGCGGTGATCGGCTCCACCGCGATCAGCCTGATCGGCCAGTTCAAGGTCGACTATGCTATCATCGGCGCGTCCGCGATCGACGAGGAGGGGGCACTGCTCGACTTCGACTACCGCGAGGTGCAGGCCGCGCAGGCCATCATCGCCAATGCGCGCAGCGTCATGCTGGTGGCGGATTCGACAAAACTGCGCCGCAGCGCGCCGGTGCGTATCGCCCATCTCGGCCAGATCCAGACTTTCGTAACCGACGCGCCGCTGCCGGCGGGGCTCGCCAATATCTGCAGTCATCGCGGCATTGAGGTGGTCGAGGCCATGGACAAGCAGAGCGTGGATATCGATGAGCCGGGCGAGCCGACCTCGACGGTAGTGCGCCTGAAGTAGCGCGGCCCGTCGTTCGAGGCGCCACGGCATGGCGACGCTAGTTCCGCTTTCGACTTGCTTTCGTTTTTGGTTGTGATTAACGTCCATCCGAAAGTAAAGTCGCCGAAGTGAACAGGCGATCGCCGGGGAAGCGCTTCATTTGAATCAGGTTTTCGATCTCGCCATCGTCGGGGGCGGCATCAATGGCTGCGGCATCGCGCGCGATGCGGCGGGCCGAGGCAATTCCGTTTTCCTATGTGAAATGAACGACTTGGCGAGCGGGACGTCGTCCTGGTCGACCAAGCTGGTGCACGGCGGCCTGCGTTACCTGGAATATTATGACTTCCGGCTGGTTCGCCACGCGCTGATCGAGCGCGAAATCCTCTGGCAGATCGCGCCCCACATCATCAGGCCCTTGCGTTTCGTTTTGCCGCACCACGCCGGGCTGCGCCCGGCCTGGCTACTGCGGCTCGGGTTGTTCCTGTACGACCATATCGGCGGGCGGAATCTGCTGCCGCCGACGCGCTCGGTCGATCTCGCTCATGATGAGGTCGGCCAGCCGTTGATACCCGGCCGCTACCGCAAGGGTTTTGAGTATTCCGACTGCTTCGTCGACGACGCGCGTCTCGTTGTCCTCACCGCGCGCGATGCGGCCGACCGCGGCGCTGAAATCCGCACCCGCTCGCGCGCGGTCGAGATCCGGCAGGTCGACGGCATCTGGCACGTCACCGTCGAGAGCCGTATCGACGGCGCCCGGACAACCATCGAGGCCCGCACGCTGGTCAATGCCGGGGGCCCGTGGGTCGAGCAGGTGCTCTCATCGGGCTCCGGCGTCAACGCGCGCGCCAAGGTTCGCCTGGTGCAGGGCTCGCACATCGTGGTGCGCAAGCTCTATGAACACGACCGCGCCTACATCTTCCAGAACGCCGACGGTCGCATCATCTTCGTCATTCCTTACCAGGACGATTTTACCCTGATCGGCACCACCGACCGAGACTATGACGGCGATCCGGCGAAGGTGAAGGCAACCGACGAGGAGATCGGCTATCTCTGCGCCTCCGCCAGCGAATATCTGGCGAAACCGGTGAGGCCGGAAGACGTGGTCTGGACCTATTCCGGCGTGCGTCCGCTCTATGACGACGGCGCCAGCGAAGCCAAGGCCGCGACCCGCGATTACGTGTTCGAACTGGATACGCCGGGCGGCGCGCCGCTGCTGTCGATCTATGGCGGCAAGATCACGACCTACCGACGACTGGCGGAAGAGGCGCTGGAGCGGCTCGCCCCCTATTTGCACGGCAGCAAACAGAAGGAGGGCTGGACCGGCAAGGCGGCGCTGCCGGGCGGCGACATGGATGTTTCGGCGGTGGCTGCGCTCACGGCCGGACTGACGAAGAGCTATCCGTTCCTGACCACGGCGCATGCCGGCCGGCTGGCACATGCCTATGGCACGCGTGCGACCAAACTGCTCGGTAACGCGAAATCTTTTGCCGACCTCGGCCGATCGTTCGGCGCTACCTTGACGGAAAGCGAAGTCAGGTACCTGATTGCGAACGAATGGGCGCATAGCGCCGAGGACATCGTGTGGCGGAGGTCCAAGCTCGGCCTGCGATTGTCGGCGGACGAAGTTGCAGCGCTCGACGAATGGATCGGGGCCAACCACGCGTCCGGCGAACGAGCGCTGCGCAAAGGGGGAGGGCGGCCATGAGCGTCACGCTCGATCACGTCACGCGGACCGTGGATGGTATTCCGACCATCCGCGATGTCTCGCTGACGCTCGAGCGCGGCACGCTCAGCGTGCTGCTCGGGCCGACGCTGTCGGGCAAGACCTCCATCATGCGGCTGCTGGCCGGTCTCGACAAGCCTTCTACCGGCCGCGTGCTGGTCGACGGCAAGGACGTCACGGGCGCCGATGTGCGGCAGCGTTCGGTTGCGATGGTCTACCAGCAGTTCATCAATTACCCCTCGCTGACGGTTTACGAGAACATCGCCTCGCCCCTGCGCGTGCAGGGCAAGCCGCGCGAGGAGATCGACCGGCGCGTCCGGGAAGCGGCAAAGCTCCTGCGCCTCGAACCCTTTCTGAAGCGCACGCCGTTGCAATTGTCCGGCGGCCAGCAGCAGCGGACGGCGATTGCCCGCGCGCTGGTCAAGGGCGCCGACCTCGTGCTGCTCGACGAGCCGCTCGCCAATCTCGACTACAAGCTGCGCGAGGAGCTGCGCGCCGAATTGCCGCGCATCTTCGAGGCCTCGGGTGCGATCTTCGTCTATGCCACGACCGAGCCCTCGGAAGCCCTGCTGCTCGGCGGCGACACCGTCTGCATGTGGGAAGGCCGGGTGCTGCAGGCCGGCAGCACGCCAATAGTCTATCGCCAGCCCGATACGCTGCGCGTGGCGCAGGTGTTCTCCGATCCGCCGCTCAACATCGTCGGCATCGAGAAGAAGAACGGTTTTGTGCAATATGCCGGTGGTATCCAGGCGCCGGCCAGCGGGCTTTATGCACAACTCGCCGACGGTCCCTACCGTGTCGGCTTTCGCGCCCACCAGCTCGAAGTCGCCAACGGCATCGCCGGCCGCCATGCCTTCCACGCCACCGTCACGGTGACCGAGATCACCGGCTCGGAAAGCTTCGTGCATCTCAATCGCGACGCCGCGAACTGGGTCGCGGTGCTGCCCGGCGTGCACGAGTACGAGCCCGGCCATCTGCTGGATGCCGTGCTCGATCCTGCAAATGTCTTCGTTTTCGATGCGGCGGACCGGCTGGTCGCGGCGCCGCAAGCCGTGGCGTTTGCAAGCGAAGTGCGTAGCGCTTCGCGTGACGCGAACGCGTCAAAAATCAAAGCCGTATGAGGGAATGCGGGAATGGCACGCATTGACCTCGTCGATCTCGCGCACTCCTACGGCGGCAATGACGCGCCGACGGAATCGCTGGCGCTGAAGCCGGTGACCATGACCTGGCGGCAGGGCGGCGCCTATGCGCTGCTCGGGCCTTCCGGCTGTGGCAAGACCACGCTGCTCAATCTGATTTCCGGCATCGTCACGCCGTCGCGCGGAAAAATCCTGTTCGACGGCGCCGACATCACGCCGCTGTCGACGCAGAAGCGCAATATCGCGCAAGTTTTCCAGTTTCCGGTGATCTACGACACCATGACGGTGGGAGAGAACCTGGCATTCCCCCTAAAAAACCGCGGCGTGCCCAGGGCCGAGATCGAGGCGCGGGTCAGGCAGATCGCCGACCTGCTCGATCTCACGCCCAATCTCGCCCGCAAGGCGACCCGGCTGACCGCCGATGCCAAGCAGAAGATTTCGCTGGGCCGCGGCCTCGTTCGCTCGGACGTTGCCGCCATCCTGTTCGACGAGCCGCTGACGGTGATTGATCCAGAACTGAAATGGCAGTTGCGCTCAAAGCTGAAGGCGCTGCACCGCGAACTCGATCTGACGATGATCTACGTGACCCATGACCAGACCGAGGCGCTGACCTTTGCCGATACCGTCGTCGTCATGCATGACGGTCGCGTGGTGCAGAGCGGTACGCCGGCCGAACTGTTCGACAAGCCCGCGCACACTTTTGTCGGCTATTTCATCGGTTCGCCCGGCATGAACATCGTCCCGGCCAGGGTCAGCGGACAGCAGGCGCAGATCGACGGCCATGTGATCGGCCTGCAGCGGAATTACAGCGCGCTGCCGGCGGGGGCCCACATCGAGATCGGCGTACGGCCGGAATTCGTCCATGTCGCGGCCCCCGCGGCAGGCCTGCTATCGGCCACGATCGAGCGCATCGACGATCTCGGCCGTGTCCGCTTCGCGCGCGTCCGCGTCGGCGACGCGAAGTTCGCCGCCCGCGTGCCGGCAGGCTTTTCCATTCCCGACAACAATGTCGGGCTGGTGTTCGATCCCGCGCGCGTGCACGTCTATGCCGACAGCCGTCTGGTCGAGGGGGGTGCCTGATGGACAAGACGGTCAACCAGAAAGCCTGGTTCCTGGTGCTGCCGGTGTTTTTGGTGGTCGCGTTTTCCGCGATCCTGCCGCTGATGACGGTGGTGAACTATTCGATGCAGGATACGTTCGGTAACAACCAGTTCTTCTGGAACGGGGTCGGCTGGTTCAAGGAACTGCTCGACCCCTCCACCGATCTCGGCGGGCGCTTCCTCGCCTCGCTCGGCCGCAATTTGCTGTTCTCGGCGATCATCCTCGCGATCGAGGTGCCGCTCGGCATCGTGGTGGCGCTGTCGATGCCGCGCCAGGGCTGGACGGTCGCGGCCTGTCTCGTGATCCTCGCGCTGCCGTTGCTGATCCCGTGGAACGTGGTCGGCACCATCTGGCAGATCTTTGGCCGGCCCGACATCGGCCTGCTCGGCTACACGCTGAACGGTCTCGGCTTCGATTACAATTACGTCTCCAACGATTTCGACGCCTGGGCCACCGTCGTCGTGATGGACGTCTGGCACTGGACCAGCCTTGTCGCGCTGTTGTGCTATGCCGGCCTGAAGTCGATCCCCGACGCGTATTATCAGGCGGCGCAGATCGACGGCGCCTCGCGCTGGGCGGTGTTCAGGGCGATCCAGTTGCCGAAGATGCATCGCGTGCTGCTGATCGCCGTGCTGCTGCGCTTCATGGACAGTTTCATGATCTACACCGAGCCGTTCGTGGTGACCGGCGGCGGGCCCGGCAATTCCACCACCTTCGTTTCGATTGAACTCGTGAAGATCGCGCTCGGGCAGTTCGACCTCGGCAAGGCCGCGGCGTTGTCGCTGGTCTACAATCTGATCATCCTGATCGTGTGCTGGATCTTCTATACCGTGATGACCAACGCCGGGGCCGAGCGTCCTGAAAAACAGGGAGCCGCGTCATGAGCACGATCCCCGGCCGTCGGATCATCATGGTGGCGTTCCTGATCTTCCTGCTGTTGCCGATCTACTGGCTGGTCAACATGAGTTTCAAGACCAACACCGAGATCGTCACCACGATGACGCTGTGGCCGCACCAGCCGACGCTGGAGAACTACATGCGGATCTTCACCGACGAGAGCTGGTATTCCGGTTACATCAACTCGCTGACCTACGTGCTGATCAACACCGTGATCTCGATCGCGGTGGCGCTGCCGGCGGCCTACGCGTTCTCGCGCTATCGCTTCCTCGGCGACAAGCATCTGTTCTTCTGGCTGCTGTCGAACCGGATGGCGCCGGCGGCGGTGTTCGCGCTGCCGTTCTTCAACCTCTATTCGGCGATCAATTTGTTCGATACGCCCTGGGCGGTGGCGCTGGCGCATTGCATCTTCAACGTGCCGCTCGCGGTCTGGATCCTGGAAGGGTTTGTCTCCGGCGTGCCGCGCGAGATCGACGAGACCGCGTTTCTCGACGGCTACTCGTTCCCGCGCTTCTTCGTCAAGATCCTGGTGCCGCTGATCGCGAGCGGCATCGGCGTCGCGGCGTTCTTCTGCTTCATGTTCTCCTGGGTCGAACTGCTGCTGGCGCGCACGCTGACCTCGGTCAACGCCAAGCCGATTTCGGCGATCATGACGCGCACGGTTTCGGCCTCGGGAATGGACTGGGGGCTGTTGGCCGCCGCCGGCGTGCTCACGATCATCCCGGGCGCGCTCGTGATCTGGTTCGTCCGCAACTACATCGCGCGCGGTTTCGCGCTCGGGAGGGTGTGACGATGGAGCACGTCGCATGGATGGCCTGGACGCTGCCGACCGCGATCTTCTTCGTGATGCTGGCGCTGACGCTGGGCGCAATGACCTGGCTCGCAGCGGCCTATCCCGAGGCCGAACGCATCGGCGTGCTGCGGATCCCGACCACGCGCGGCGATCGGCTGTTCATTTCGCTGGTGCTCGCCGCGGTCATTCATCTGCTGTGGATCGCCTTTGTCGGCACCGATCCGATCGCAACATTGCCGATCGGGGAGGGCGTCGAGATTTCGAGCCTGTGGCTCGCAACCCTGATTTCGCTCGTTTCGGCCGTTGCGATTTTCCGCACGGTCTAGCGAGTGAAAAAAGAGACAGATCCGGGATCAACCCGGGCCTGGACAATGTTTGTCGCTGCAATGGAGGACTTAAACATGCGACGTAATACCAAGGAGAGTTTTCTGACGATGACCAGCGCAGCCGCGCTGATCGCCGCTTCGGTGACCGTTTCCGCGCCCGCGCGGGCCGACGACGCCGTCAATCAACGCTGGATCGACAGTGAATTCCAGCCCTCGACCTTGTCGAAGGCCGACCAGTTGAAGGAACTGCAGTGGTTCGAAAAGGCCGCGGCTCCCTTCAAGGGCATGGAAATCAACGTCGTGTCGGAAACGATCACGACGCACGAATATGAATCGAAGACGCTGGCCAAGGCCTTCACCGAGATCACCGGCATCAAGGTCAAGCACGATTTGATCCAGGAAGGCGACGTCGTCGAGAAGCTGCAGACCCAGATGCAGTCCGGCAAGAACGTCTATGACGGCTGGATCAACGACTCGGACCTGATCGGCACCCACTTCCGCTACGGCCAGACCGTGATCCTGTCGGACTACATGACCGGCGAGGGCAAGGACGTCACCAACCCGCAGCTCGACGTCAACGACTTCATCGGAAAGTCCTTCACCACCGGCCCGGACGGCAAGCTCTACCAGCTGCCCGACCAGCAGTTCGCGAACCTGTACTGGTTCCGCTACGACTGGTTCTCCAATCCGGACTACAAGGCCAAGTTCAAGGCCAAGTATGGCTACGACCTCGGCGTGCCCGTGAACTGGTCGGCCTATGAGGACATCGCCGAGTTCTTCACCAACGACATCAAGGAGATCAACGGCGTCAAGGTCTATGGCCACATGGACTATGGCAAGAAAGATCCCTCGCTCGGCTGGCGTTTCACCGACGCCTGGCTGTCGATGGCCGGCAACGGCGACAAGGGCATCCCGAACGGCAAGCCGGTCGACGAATGGGGCATCCGCATGGAAGGCTGCCGTCCGGTCGGCTCCTCGGTCGAGCGCGGCGGCGACACCAACGGCCCGGCGGCGGTCTATTCGATCGTCAAGTACCTCGAATGGATGAAGAAATATGCCCCGCCGCAGGCTCAGGGCATGACCTTCTCCGAGGCGGGCCCGGTGCCGGCGCAGGGCAACATCGCCCAGCAGATCTTCTGGTACACGGCGTTCACCGCCGACATGGTGAAGCCGGGCATCGCAGTCGTGAACGCGGACGGCACGCCGAAATGGCGGATGGCGCCGTCGCCGCACGGCTCGTACTGGAAGGAAGGCATGAAGCTCGGCTACCAGGACGCCGGCTCGGCCACGCTGCTGAAGTCGACGCCGCCCGATCGCCGCAAGGCGGCCTGGCTCTATCTGCAGTTCATCAACTCGAAGACGGTGTCGCTGAAAAAGAGCCATGTCGGCCTCACCTTCGTGCGTGAATCCGACATCTGGGACAAGTCGTTCACCGAGCGTGCGCCGAAGCTCGGCGGCCTGATCGAGTTCTACCGTTCGCCCGCGCGCGTGCAGTGGACCCCGACCGGCAACAACGTGCCTGACTATCCGAAGCTTGCGCAATTGTGGTGGCAGAACATCGGCGATGCGTCGTCCGGTGCGAAGACGCCGCAAGCCGCGATGGATGCGCTGGCGGCGGCGCAGGATTCGGTGCTCGAACGCCTTGAAAAGTCCGGCGTGCAGAAGGAATGCGGGCCGAAGCTGAACAAAAAGGAGACCGCGGAGTTCTGGTTCAAGAAATCCGAAAAGGACGGCAATGTCGCGCCGCAGCGCAAGCTTGCCAACGAGAAGCCGAAGGGCGAGACGGTCGACTACGACACGCTGGTGAAGTCGTGGCCGGCCACACCGCCGAAGCGGGCCGAGGCGAAGTAAGGTTCGCGACGAGCGATGCAGACGCTGAAGGCCGGGAGCGATCCCGGCCTTTTTCTTTGCCGTTGCTCTCTTCCGTCATTCCGGGTCTGCGCCCACGGGGGCGCATCCCGGAATGACGGCGGATACTATTCCGCCGCCTGTGCCTCCCCGAGCGTCGGATAATCCGTGTAGCCCTTGGCGCCGCCGCCGTAGAAGGTGTTCTTGTCCCACTCGTTGAGCGGCGCGCCCTGCTTCAGGCGTTCGACCAGGTCCGGGTTCGAGATGAACGGTTTGCCGAACGCGATCAGGTCGGCCGCGTTGGCGTCGAGCACCTTCTTGGCGAGCGCGGCATCATAGCCGTTGTTGGCGATGTAGGCCTGCTTGAAGCGTCGGCGCAGGCTCGCATAGTCGAACGGCGCGTTGTCGCGCGGGCCGCCGGTGGCGCCTTCGATGACGTGGATGTAGACGAGCTTGAGCGCATTGAGCTGGTCGACGATGTAATCGAAAAGCGGCTGCGGGTTCGAGTCGGAGATATCGTTGGCCGGCGTCACCGGCGAGATGCGGATGCCGGTGCGCTCCGCGCCCGCGACCGCGACCGCCGCCTTCGAGACTTCGAGCATCAGCCTGGCGCGGTTCTCGATCGAGCCGCCATAGCCGTCGGTGCGCTGGTTGGCGCCGTCCTTGGCGAACTGGTCGAGCAGATAGCCGTTGGCGCCGTGGATCTCGACGCCGTCGAATCCGGCGGCGATCGCGTTCTCGGTGGCGCGCTTGAAATCCTCGATGATCCCTGGAATTTCCGACAGTTCGAGCGCGCGCGGCTCGGAGATCTCGGTGAAGGTGCCGTTGACGAACGTCTTGCCCCTGGCGCGGATCGCCGACGGCGCCACCGGCTTGCCGCCGTTCGGCTGCAGCGAGTCATGCGAGATGCGGCCGACATGCCAGAGCTGGATGAAGATGCGCCCGCCTTTGTCATGCACGCGGTCGGTGACCTTGCGCCAGCCTTCGACCTGCTCCTTGGAATAGATGCCGGGCGTATCCTGGTAGCCCTGGCCCTGCTGCGAGACCTGGCTGGCTTCGGTGATCAGCAACCCGGCGGAAGCGCGCTGGCCGTAATAGTCGGCGGCGAGAGGGCTCGGCACGAAACTCGACGGTATCGCCCGGTTGCGGGTCAGCGGCGCCATCACGACGCGGTTGGGAAGCGTGATCGGGCCGAGCTTGAAGGGCTCGAACAGTTTGGTCTGGCTCATGTCTGAAAATGTCCGGATCGGTGAATGGGTAATGAACAGTTGTGCATTGCGGCGATTTTTCGCAAGGCGAGAGCCATTCGGGCGGCGCGGACCCGCCGCGCAGGCGTTTTCGCCGCGAATGCCGCCCCGCGCAGCATGATCCGGTCGACCACCGCTCGCTGCGAAGCATAAGCCGCCTGTCGGGCGGCAATCCGGCAAGCGCGCCTTCGGATGGCGGCGCCCGCAACGGTTCCGCCGGGGGGCGGCGGGCGATCACAGTGCCGCGATCACGCCCGTGCTGCCACGCCCACCGGCCCCTGCGGCGCGGCCGCGGCGCGCTTGGCGTCGAGCTCGATCGCCGGCCCGGCGATATCCACCTGCATCAGCTCGAACGTCAGGCATTCGCAGCCGATCGAGCGGAACACCTGGCTCGCCGCCTTCTGCACGCTGTTGCCGAACGCCTGGTGGTCGGCCTGGATTTCCAGCCGCGTCTTGCGGGTGCAGATCGCCTTCACCACCGACTGCACGCGCATGCAGATTTCGTCGCGGTAGTTCTGCGTGCTTTCGAACGTGGTGCGGGGATCGACGATCTGGGTGCGCACCACATAGGTCAGGTTCAACGCAAAGCGGTCGGTCGAAACCGTGCCCTGGCTGAGCCGGAAGATTTCGGGACGACGGTCGATCCGCGCGATCTGCCGGGTGCCGGCGCGGATGCGGTGCCGTCCCGGCGGCAGCGCGCGGTCGAAGCGGCCGTTGCGGTACAGCAGCAGGGTCTCGAACTGCTGGACGATGACGCGGTCATAGCCGAACAGCGCCATCGTGCCCTTCTTGAGCAGCGTCGAAATCCACGCCCACGTGCCGGCAATCACCGCGATCACGATCAAAGTGAGGGCAATCGATCCCAGAAATTCACCCACGCCCGTCTTCCCCGTCCCGGATTGATCTTTCGTCGACTCCGGCAGTCCAGCCCAAATGGAAGTTCACTGTGCGTCGAAAATAAGTCAGCCGCACTGCAACACCACGCCGGCTGCGGAAAAATAGTCGGGCTGTGGCCCGGCAATTTCGATTTGATATCCGCATAGGGCGATAAGGGATTGCTCCGGAACCGTGCTGCGGCCTTTGGTTGTGCGGTGGCGGGGTTTTTGCTGTGCGACTGTGTTGGCGTGGAGAGAGGTGGCGACGGCAACAGTTGACGTCATCCCCGCGAATGCGGGGATCCAGTACGCCGCGGCTTTTCGATTCAATCACGACCGCCTCTGGAATACTGGATCCCCGCGTTCGCGGGGATGACGACTGAGTATGCGTGCGCGATCTCGCGACATTTTTCGCCCGAGTTGTGCATCGTCGGTTGCCCTCCTCGAATTCGGAGGGCGCAGGGAAGACCGGGTGCTTCCCGCACCCGCGGTCCCGCGCGCCGTTTGCGCAATGCAAGAACTTGCACACGGGCATACAGGTACAGGCGGAGCATCCCGGCCTTCCCTGCGCAATGGCTTTACGGTTTATACCGTGCTCTCCCCGGAGAACGGCTTTCTTGCCTCCGTCGCCTGCGAGAGACTTTCACCTCCCGCCGACTTGATGCCAGCACCGCGACATCAGGACCACACGACTTCACCGTACACATCAGGCGCGCACGTCTGTCACGCCGTCAGCGTCCACCGCATCCCGCCGCGCGTTCGTGACGTTCGCGAGCGCCCCTCGCATCGGGCGGGACGGTGGAGTTATGCCGGTGATTTGGGGAGAGAAGGAAGCGGAATATTTTTGCGGGAAGGGGTTGACGCGATTTCGGAAAATCGGAAGTGATTTGCGGATCCAGCGTTCGAGACCGTGGACGCCCGCAGCGCTCGTCGCGATTGCGTCCCGTGCTCGCCCGATTAGGATATGGCAAACATCCCGCGACGATAGGTTCACCATGGCCATCAACAAGGACAAGCTCGACGATACGGCACTGGCTCTCCTTTATCTGACGCTGCACGATGGATACCGGGCCTGGAAGGGGTTTGACTGGGATGTCCTCGGCCGTTTGCACCAAAAGGGAATGATCGACAATCCCGTCGGCAAGGTGAAGTCGGTGGCTTTCACGAACGAGGGACTGGAGCGCGCCGAGCGGCTGTTCAAGGAAATGTTCGAGGAGCAGGACGGCGCCGCGTAAGACGGGCAGAGCCAAGAGCGGTTTGGCCTGTAGCCCGCATGAGCGGAGCGATATGCGGGACGATGCGAGCCCCGGACGTCGCTGCGCTCATCCGGGCTACAGCCTGCTGTGTCGATCCGGGCAATGCACATGCGGAGCTATTTCTTGATCAATATCTTCTCGCCGGTGAGCGGATTGATGCCGAATCTCGGCCCGTCGTCGGGATCGTCGTCTTCTTCCGGATATTCATATTGCGGCGGCGCCCTGCCCTTGGTCGCGACGATGCGCGGGTAGCGGACCTTGGCCACCTTCTTTCCCGCGGCTCGCAGCGTGATCTTGAACAGCCACTCGTCGCCATAGTCGAACAGGAACAGCATCGTGTGCCCGACCTCGGGAAACGCCACCGAGGTGCGCGTCTTCTCAACGCCAAGTACGCCAGGATCGGCTTCCCCGATATCCGCGAACAACTCGTATCTGGGAAACGCCTTGTGCATGTCCGCGCGCGTCATCCCGCTATAGAAGCCGAAGGCGTGATCGAAATCGAAATCGAACGCGGCGACGATGGTTTCGGCCAGCTTGTACAGCGACTTTGCCGGGTCGAACTCGATGTCCCGATGGATCGACGGCCTTCCCAGCATGGCTACCCGGAAGATGAAAGTATCCGTTCCGGCCATGCCGAACCTCGTTTGCGCCTGGATGTTGCGGCAGAGAATTAACGCGCGAGAGAGCCTTGCTCAAGGTGAGTCTTGCCGTGACCGGCCGCCCTATTCCCGTCGAGCCGTAGTGTGGCCGTTCGCTCCTCCCGTCGTGCAAGAACAGCTCCGCGATCTCGCGACATCCTTCGCCCGAGCTGTGCATCGTCGGTTGCCCTCCTTGGATCGGAGGGCGCAGGGAAGACCGGGTACTTCCCGCACCCGCGGTCCCGCGCGCCGTTTGCGCAATGGCAAGAACGCACACGGGCATACAGGTACAGGCGGAGCATCCCGGCCTTCCCTGCGCAATGGCTTGACCGCTTGGTTCGTGTTCTCCCCGGAGAACGGCTCTCTTGCCTCCGTCGCCTGCGAGAGACTTTCGCCTCCCGCCGGCTTGATGCCAGCGCCGCGACATCAGGACCACACGACTTCACCGTACGCCTCCGGCGCGCTCGTCTGGCACGCCGTCAGCGTCCACCGCATCCCGCCGCGCGTTCGTGACGTTCGCGAGCGCCGCCCTCGCATCGGGCGGGACGGGCGGAGTTATGCCGGTGATTTAGGGACAGAAGGAAGCAGAATATTTTTGCGGGGAGGGGTTGACGCGATTTCGGAAAATCAGAAGTGATTTGGGCGCAGCATGTTTGAAGGCCGCGGCGAGATGGTGTGAGCCCCCGATGTCGCTGCGCTATTTAATGGCGGCAACGCGCCTGCAAGCGCGGGCGAGGCTCTGATTGTACTCGGCGGCGGCTCTCACATCCCATCTGGTCTGAATGAATGAGGATACCCGCGCATTATATGCCGGGCCTACTAGCGACGTAAAACCGGGCGGGGGGACCAAGTCTTTAACAATCTCGCTGCTACGGCTTCGACGAGCAACCCGGATCAATATCTCTTTTGCGTCTCGGTCATGGTCTTTGATGATAGGCACCGTACTAGTGGGCACGTTCAAAAACTCTGCCAAGTTGTGTCTGTCCGCAAGTAACCAACTTTCAACTTCATGAAAGGCGAATCTGACGTGAATATTGTTTGGCTGAGGTGTATGAAACCATTTGCTAATGGCGTCGCCAGGGCAGGTTTTTCCTAGCTCGTCGCCGTCCAAGAATACCAAAAACTTTAATGACGTAGCTGACCGTCGAATTTGATCAACACGACTTTGAAAATACGAGAAGCCGCGTCGTCCCATAAGATTGGAAACGACAAGTTTTGGATTCTCAATTGCGATAATTTTCTGGGCTGCCTGCTCAATAAGAGCGTCCTCAGAAAAAAGTATGACTTCAGTCATCGACTTGAGCAAAGAGGTCGATCTGAGACGGAGCTGTCTTTGGAAGCACGGCTTCGCTCACAGGGAATCCAGATTTTATAAGCTGGTAAGAATCGGAAACCTCGCGAAGGTTTACCGCTTTGGTAGCTTCGCCTGATGTGTCTAAGAGGATTACCTCCTCGGCGGCTATGCCGGAGTCTGAGAGTAAATCGACACTGTGCGTGCTGATAATCACCTGTCGGCGCCGCTGACGCTGAAGACGATAAATCAGTGGCGCCAGCTTGGATACAATGGCGGAGTTGAGCGAGAGCTCCGGTTCTTCAAGTAGGAGTAGCGCATCATCTTCAAGAAGCGCCCACAGGAGGCCAATCAGCCTCAGCGTGCCGTCGGAGAACTGGTCTTCTCGCTGCCAGCCAGCGTTTGCTCGCCAATGCTTGTAAAGTGCAGCAAGGTGTGGCCGTCCCGTTGCTTCGTCACGTTCGAACTTGAGTTGTTCGAGATTAGGTACCGCAATTTTCAGTGCGCGCTCAATTCGACTGAGCCGACTCTTTTGGGACCTTGCCGGAGTTTTCGCGACACGATCGAGGAAGCCCTGACCAAATGGATCAGTTTCGATTGTCCGTCCTTGAATTTCATCGTTAAATCGAAGTAGTTGTGGAACGAGGTGGAGGTAAGTCGTCGACGCGAAGAATCGCGCGGTGTCACGAAACTCGACGTTGTTATTGACTTGCTCGATATGGGTTTGAATTAATCGTTCGGGATCTGATCCATCGTCCTTGTCAGGACGTTCGAGTATCTTTGTTCCATCTTTATAAACGACCTCTTTCTGAACGATAGGTCGTCGAAAGCCACGGGGTTCCTGCGCGATTGAAAGTACATAGCGCCAGCTCTCGTCAGATTCGGAAGACGGTTTGAGTGTAACGTCGATTTCGATGTGTGGGTTCTGTCTTGCGGATAAGCATCTAACCTTTGAAAGGCCTCCACGAGATTGGATAGCCTTTTGTAATCCTCCCCCTTGAGGCGAGCAGACATCTCGCAGAAACCGAAAAACGTCAAGAAAGTTGGATTTACCGGAAGCGTTGGCGCCCAGTATGAAAACACGCTCGGTCAGATCGACTTCCGAGCTTCTAAAATTGCGCCAGTTCTGTATGGCGAGGTGAGTGACTATCAAGGTGCCCTGCCCCTGTCGTATCGTGGGGTTGTCATTGGAAACAGCATACTCAACGCCCGATAGAATCATACGCCAGACTGCATATCCAGTCCGAGAGTATGACGACAAATAGCGAAATGAGTACCGGCTATGACAGCGCCTTGTTACTCTCCTTCACCTTCTCCGCATCCAGATACACGCTGCTCCCCATCTCCTTGAATTTCTTCGACATCGCCGCCATCCCATCCTCGATGGTGCCGCTAACCGACATCCCGACCCCCGCCGGATCGTTCAACGTCGCCGCGTAATCCCTCACATCCTGCGTGATCTTCATCGAACAGAACTTCGGTCCGCACATCGAGCAGAAATGCGCGACCTTATGAGCTTCCTTCGGCAGCGTTTCGTCGTGGAAGTTTTTTGCCGTGTCCGGGTCGAGGCCGAGGTTGAATTGGTCGGTCCAGCGGAAGTCGAAGCGGGCACGGCTCAACGCGTCATCGCGCAGTTGCGCGGCAGGGTGGCCCTTGGCGAGATCGCTGGCGTGGGCGGCGATCTTGTAGGTGATAACGCCGGTCTTGACGTCGTTGCGGTCGGGGAGGCCCAGATGCTCTTTCGGCGTGACGTAGCAGAGCATGGCGCAGCCGAACCAGCCGATCATGGCGGCGCCGATGCCTGAGGTGATGTGGTCGTAGCCCGGCGCGATGTCGGTCGTCAGCGGCCCGAGCGTATAGAACGGGGCTTCGCCGCATTCCTTGAGCTGCTTGTCCATGTTGATCTTGATCTTGTGCATCGGCACGTGGCCGGGGCCTTCGATCATCACCTGGCAGCCTTTTTCCCACGCGATCTTGGTCAGCTCGCCGAGCGTCTCGAGCTCCGCGAATTGCGCGCGGTCGTTGGCGTCGGCGATCGAGCCGGGGCGCAGGCCGTCGCCGAGCGAGAACGAGACGTCATACTTGCGCATGAGGTCGCAGATCTCGTCGAAATGGGTGTAGAGGAAGCTCTCCTTGTGATGCGCCAGGCACCATTTTGCCATGATCGAGCCGCCGCGCGACACGATGCCGGTGACGCGGTTGGCGGTGAGGTGGATGTAGGGCAGGCGCACGCCGGCGTGGATGGTGAAATAGTCGACGCCTTGTTCGCACTGCTCGATCAGCGTGTCCTTGTAGAGCTCCCAGGTGAGTTTCACCGGATCGCCGTCACATTTCTCCAGCGCCTGATAAATGGGAACGGTGCCGATCGGGATCGGCGCATTGCGCAGAATCCATTCCCGCGTCGTGTGGATATTGCGGCCGGTGGAGAGATCCATCACGGTGTCGGCGCCCCAGCGGATCGCCCACACCATCTTGTCGACTTCCTCCTCGACCGACGAGGTCACGGCGGAGTTGCCGATATTGGCGTTGATCTTGGTGAGGAAGTTGCGGCCGATGATCATCGGCTCCAACTCAGCATGGTTGATGTTGCAGGGGATGATGGCGCGGCCGCGCGCGATCTCGCTGCGGACGAACTCCGGCGTGATGAAGGCGGGCACTTCGGCGCCAAAACTTTCGCCGTCGGCCAGCGCCGCTTCGGCGCGTTCGAGCTGCTGCTTGCGGCCGAGGTTTTCGCGCTCCGCGACATAGATCATCTCCTTGGTGATGATGCCGGCGCGGGCGAATTCAAGCTGGGTGATCTTGTGGCCGTCGAGCCCGCGCAGCGGCTTGTGGTGCGCGGTGAACGCTTTTGCGGCGTGCGAGGCGCCGACATTGCCGTTGTCTTCCGGCTTGATCTCGCGGCCGTCATACTCCTCGACGCCGCCGCGCTCCTTGACCCAGGCGAGGCGGTGGCGCGCGAGGCCGGCGTTGACGTCGATCACGACGGACGGATCGGTGTAGGGGCCGGAGGTGTCGTAGACGGGCAGGTTCGGCTCGCCGGCGGCTTCGGAAAGGATGATCTCGCGCAAGGGCACGCGCAGGTCCGGCGCGGCGTCGGGGGTCGCAAAAATTTTTCGCGAGGAGGCGAGCGGGCCGGTGGTGACGGCGGGGAGCGTGGTGTCGGGATTGGAGCGGATGTTCATGGGGTATCCTCCGTTATGTCTCTATTGTCGGTTATCTCGATCTCGTCATCCTGAGGTGCGCGCGTCAGCGCGCCTCGAAGGATGAAAGAGCCGGGCTGTCGCCCTTCGAGGGCCGCCGAAGAGGCGGCCACCTCCAGCGACAACGGCAAAGCCGTTGCGCGGGGGTGACGGTCTAAGAGTTCAGGCACTCGCATCACGCGGCCTCCGCGCTCTGGCCCAGCCATTGCCGCACCCGTGCATCGGGGTCGGCGTGCTGGGTGACGTCGCTGACGACGGCGATCGAGTCGGCGCCGGCGGCGAAGATTTCGGCGGCCTGTTCGAACTTGATGCCGCCGATCGCGACCAGCGGGATGCTGCCGATGCGCTTTTTCCACTCGGTGATTTTTGGAATGCCCTGCGGCGCGAAGCGCATCGCTTTCAGCGTGGTCGGGAAGATCGGGCCGAGCGCGATGTAATCAGGTTTTGCCGCGAGCGCGGTCGCCAGTTCCGCGTCGTCATGGGTGGAGATGCCGAGCGTCAGGCCGGCTTTTCGGATTTCGCCGAGGTCGGCATCGACGAGATCTTCCTGGCCGAGATGCAGGTGTTTTGCGCCGGCCACGATCGCCGCGCGCCAGTAATCGTTGACCACGAGCTTGGCGTCGGTGCCCTTGATGACCTCAAGGGCGTCGGTGACGATCTGCAGCGCCTCGGAATCGTTCAGCTCCTTGGCGCGCAGCTGGATGGTGCCGACGCCGAGCAGGGCCAGCCGCGCCACCCAGGCGACGGAATCGACGACGGGATAGAATTTGTCAGGATACGGCATGCCAGAACGGGGTCCCGATCACAGGGGTTGAGGGCGAGGCGAAATCGCGGGCTTCCATCAGCCCGGCCTCGTAAGCGGTGCGGCCGGCGTCGACGCCAAGCCGGAATGCATTGGCCATCGCGACGGGGTCGGCGGCCTTGGCGATGGCGGTGTTGAGCAGCACGGCGTCGTAGCCGAGTTCGAGCGCGTGCGCGGCATGCGACGGCGCGCCGAGCCCGGCGTCGACCACCAGCGTCACGTCGGGCAGGCGCTCGCGCATCAGCTTGAGCGCGTCGCGGTTGGTGATGCCCTTGGCGCTGCCGATCGGCGCGGCCCACGGCATCACCACCTTGCAGCCGGCATCGACCAGCCGCAGCGCGACCGACAGATCCTCGGTGCAGTAGGGGAACACTTCAAAGCCGTCCTTGATCAGGATGCCGGCGGCCTCGACGAGTCCGACCACGTCAGGCTGCAGCGTGTCGTTGTCGGCGATCACTTCCAGCTTGATCCACGGCGTTCCGAACAATTCGCGCGCCAGTTTTGCCGTCGTCACCGCCTCGCGCACGCTGCGGCAGCCCGCCGTGTTCGGCAGCACGGTGACGCCGAGCTCGCGGATCAGCGCCCAGAACGCGTCGCCCGTCTTGCCGCCGGCGGCTTCCCGCCGCAGCGACACGGTGACGATGTTGGCGCCGGACGCGCGGATCGCGTCCTGCATGATGGCGGGCGAGGGATACAGCGCCGTGCCGATCAGGAGGCGGGAGGCGAAGGTCTTGCCGTAGAAGTTGAGCATCAGCGTTCCCCGTCATTCCGGACGGTCCGCAACGCGGACCGATCCGGAATCTCGAAGTTAAAGATCGAGCCTGTCTCCGCGAGATTCCGGGTTCGCGCTGGCGCGCGCCCCGGAATGACAGGCAGGGCAAACAGAAAGGCAACCGTCGTCCCTGCGAACGCAGGGACCCATACCGCGTGATCTTTCTTGGGGCACAATGGCAGACGCCGTGCCGCCACATGACGGCCGGTGGTTATGGGTCCCTGCGTTCGCAGGGACGACGAGAGAGTGAGGCTCATCCCTCACCCTCCCTGCCGCGGGGTGATGATCTCGATCTCGTCGCCGGCCTTCAGCGTCGTCTCGGCCCAGCGGCTTTTCGGCAGCACGTCGTAGTTCACCGCGATCGCGAAATGGGTGCCTTCGTAGTCCAGTTCGGCGAGCAGCGCGTCGACGCGCGACGAACTGATCTCCCGTGCTTCGCCGTTGACCGTCACACGCATCGCATCACCTCATTGTCAATGGCGCCGCGCTTCACATAGCCGAGCGTCAGCTCGGCGAGCGCGGGCGCCAGCAGGAAGCCGTGGCGGTAAAGTCCGTTCACGGCGATGTTGTCGTCCTGCACCGTGATCCGCGGCAGATTGTCAGGGAAGGCCGGGCGCAGGCCGGAGCCGAATTCGAGGATGCGCGCTTCGGCGAACGCCGGATGCACGGCATAGGCGGCGCCGAGCAGTTCCAGCGCCGAGCGGACGCTGACGCCGGTGTCCTCGGCCTCGATCGAGGTTGCGCCCAGCATGAACTTGCCGTCGCCGCGCGGGATCACATAGAGCGGCCAGCGCGGATGGATCAGCCGCACCGGGCGCGACAGCTCGACCTCGCTGGTTTCGACGATGATCAACTCGCCCTTGACGCCGCGCAGCTCCGGCTGGGTGTCGCGCGCCGACAGGCCGCGGCAGTCGATCACGATGCCTTTCAAGTCTTGGCCATCGAGGTCGTTGGCCGTCATGTCGCAATCGAACTTGATCGTGCCGCCGGCGGCCTCGATGCGGGCGTGCAGTTCGGGCAGCACCTTTCGCGGCTCGACATGGCCTTCGTCGGGATAGAACAACCCGTCGCGAAAGCGGCCCTCCAGCGAGGGCTCGAGCTCGCGCAGCCCCTGCGCGTCGAGCCTGGTATGGCCGGTGGTGAGCCGCGCGAAGCGTTCGAAATCGGCGCGGTCGCGCGCATGCGCCACCACCAGCGAGCCGTTGAACGGGGTGTCGGGAAAATGTGCGCGCCACAAATCGAGCGAGCGGATACCGAGCCGGCCGATCACCGGCTCCGAGGTCTCGGCCTCGCACCACGGCGCCAGCATGCCGCCGGCCCAGTGGCTGGTGGAAAGCGTCATCGCCGCGTCACCGCGCTCGTACAGCGTGACCGCGTGGCCGGCTTGCGCGAACAGCAAGGCCTGCCACGCGCCCGTAATGCCCGCGCCGATGATGGATACGGGGGTGTCTCCCCGCGAAACTGACTTCTGGTACATCCCTGTCCCTTCGCCGGCATGACCCGGATCAGGTTCAAAGGGTCACCGCGGTCCTGCGCCTCTACCCGGGTTAGGGTAGCAACTGCCCAAGCGTGCGGTATCTCAGCTCCTCGTCGGAGCACCCCTCGGAACGGGCTTAATGTAGGCCCTCGCGCGGGCGTGTCAACGCGCGGAACGCGGAACTGCACCGCATTCGCGGGAGGCAGAGCCTCACGAAGCGCTGCACCACCAGGCCCGGCCGAAGAGCGGGCCGTTATTTCGCGGTCTGCAGCGCGTTGGCATCGACCGGCTTGCGCGGCGCCGCGACGATCTTCGGCGCGGAACGGCTGGCGAGCACGGGTGCGATCTGCAGCGGCTTGTCCTGCCGCTGGCGCTTCGCGGCATTGTAATAGCCGCTGGCGTAATAGCGCACCGCGCGGTCGTGGTCGCCATTGGCCGCACGGTAGGCGCCGGCGAGGTATTTGACGCCCCAGTTGAGGTTGGTGTCGGGATCGCGCAGGCCGGCGGCGTCGCCGGTGTAGCCCATGCTGCGCGCGGTCGGCAGCTTGATCTGCATCAGCCCGATGGTGCCGCCGCGTCCGACCAGGCCTGCGTGGTATTTGCTCTCGCGTACGATCACGCGGTGCACCAGCGCTTCCGGCACGTTGTGGGCGCGCGCATGGCTCGACACCATGCTCTCATATTGCGCGCGGCTTTGCGCCAGCGCATCCGGGGATACCGCCAGCGCCGCCAGCGCGGCGAACGCGAATTTCGGGAAACTTTTCATCAAAACGATCTCTGCCAATTCTGTTCAACGGTTGCCGGCCTCGGTAGTTCCGTGACCCGGCGCAGGTGTGGCAAAAAGCCGGCCGAATCGCGGCGGAATGGCTGCCCGGCGGCCGTCGCTGGCGCACGCCGCGTTGGCGACGCAACCTGCGCGACATCGTCGCTGCGTCATGCCGACGCGCATCTTTGACGTGCAAATCCTGCCGCGAGCGTGTAGAAGCGTCGCCGCCGGCGCAGCCCGGTTCTGGCAGCCTTTCTGTCCCGTTCCACCGCGTACCCATCCTGTCGAACAAGACGTCGCGCAACAGACGTCAAAGGGAGATTCGCCATGGCCCGACTCGATTCCTCAACGCTGCCCCGCGGCAATCCCTGCGCCCAATGCGGCAAGCCGATCCCGCGGCCCGACTGGGTCGAGAGCAGCCCGGGCCGCACGTCCTTCCTGTGGTTCTGCCGCGCCTGCGACTACCGCTTCGAAGCGGTCGCGATCTATGAGGAGAGCGATCCGGACGCGCTGGCCGCGTGAGGCGGTGAGCCACCCATCAAGCCGGAAGTTACGCTCCCGGCGTTCCCTGTGGAACGCCGGGCAGATCACAGCGCCGGGAGCGCGGTCACATAGGCGTTGATCGCGCCTTCGGCTTCGGCGATGACGCGCAGCGTTTTCGAATCGAAGGCGATGTCGGCAAGGCGCAGCCTGCTGATCTCGGCGTTGACGCGCAGCCCTTCCTCGTTCTTCTGCAGGTCGGCGATGACGGCCGCGATCTTCTTCTGGGCGTTGGCGGCGAACGGCTTGAGGTCGATGACGGCCTTTTCCGCCAGCGTGGTCTGCAGATGCGGGATCGCCGCGCGCGCCGCGGCGCCGAGCAACCCGAACGCGGCCTCCGATTCGACGGCGAGTTCGATGTCGGTCAACCGCAGCGTCTGCGTGGCCTGATCGAGCGATTGTTTCCCCCAGACATGCACATTGGCCTCGCCGCGAGGTTCAGAAAGCTCTTCTTTTCCCGCGCGCCGACCAGCAGTGAGATCAGCAGGCGATTGCCGGACGCTGCGACGGTCGCGCGCTTGACCGTGACGTCGACCGCGCCGGAGCCGTCTTCCGGGAACGTCTTGCCGGCGAACTGCGCTTCGATGAGCTTGTTGAGTTCGGTGAAGGGCATGTCGATCGGCACGCCGATCGCGACCCGCCCCGGTGTCGGCGGCACGATGGCGATGGTGGCCGGGAACGGGCAGGACGGCTTGGTCTCCGCCGGCGTGATGCGGGTTTCAGCCTCGATGCCGAGCGTCAGGATGAGGTTGGCGGCATCGACGCGCGGCTGCGCGGCGATCGCCCGGATCGGCCGCAGTTCCAGCCACAAGGGCGGCAGCGTCGTTCCTGCGCTCGTGCCCTGCAGCGGGATCGAGCGGCAGGCCTTTGCCCATTGCGCTTTCGCGCCCTGTTCCAGGGCCGGATCGTTGCGCAGGCGCGCCTGCACCAGCGCGATCTGCTCGGCGACATTCCTGTCGATCAGCGGCTTGACCTGCGCGGGCACGCTGACGCGCGCACCGGCGACGCTGAGGCTGGAATCGCTGAGATTGACCTGGCCCGTCAGATTCGGATCGATGCGCCAGTTCGCGGCGATCTTCGGCCGCGCCGAAATCACGACATGGCCCTTGATCTCGGCGCTGGCGTTGAGGTTCTTGATGTTCACGCTGCCAATTTGCTTGGCCACATTGCCGCCCAGCAGTCCGCCGAGCGCGTCGCCGATCGCGCCGGTCGCCTTTGCCGACAGCGAGCCGGTGACGTTGAGCGTGCCGGTCAAGGGCGTCGAGAGCGTCAGCGCGTCCTGTGCGCCGCTGGCCGCGATCGGCCCGCGCGAGGCGCTCCAGCCGATATCGGCGTTCTGCAGGATCTGCGAGACCGGATTGTCGGCCTTGCCGCTGAAATTCTTCGGCGCGCCGCGCTCGGCGGCGTCGCGGATCGCAGGCAGCGCCACCGCGATCGACGCCATCACGGTGGAAACCCGCGGCGTCGGCGGCAGTGGCGGCAATTCGGCAAGCGCGGGCGGCTTGTTCGTGGCGCGCGGCGCGATGACGTCCATCACCTTCAGGCTGACCGCGAACGAGACGACGACGACCGCCAGCGCGATCGAAACCTGCTTCAGATGCATCGGCAGACGCCTCGTGCCCCCGGATTCGCTTGAAATGCCCCGTCAGATTCTACAGGGCAGGCGGCCGGGAAGCCACCGCACATTGCCGCGATCCGCATTGCAGGGCAAAGCGGCCCCGGCGAGCGCCGGAGCCGCCATGTGCGGTATGGACGTCTTCTTGGTTTCAGCGGACCGTGCGGCCAAGATCGGCACGGCGATCCGTCATCGGCAGCACGATGACCTTGGTGCCGACGCTGACACGTGAATAGAGATCGCTGACGTCCTCATTGGTGAGGCGCAGGCAGCCGGAGGAGACGCGGGTGCCGATCGTCTCCGGCGCGTTGGTGCCGTGGATGCGATAGATGGTATTGCCGAGATACATCGCGCGGGCCCCAAGCGGGTTGCCCGGACCACCGGTCATGTGGCGCGGCAGATAGGGCTGGCGGGCGATCATTTCCGGGGGCGGGGTCCAGGCCGGCCATTCGGCCTTGCGGGTGATGGTCTGCGTGCCCGACCAGGTGAAGCCGTCGCGGCCGATGCCGATGCCGTAGCGCATCGCCTGGCCGTTGCCCATCACGAGGTAGAGATAAGTGTTCGGGGTGTCGATGATCACCGTGCCCGGCGCCTCGCGGGTCGGATAGCTCACGACCTGGCGGCGCAGGCGGGCGGGCAGTTCGAACGCGCTGTCCTCTTCATATTGCGGCTCGGCGTGCACCGGCGGCGGGGCCGTCTCGACCTGCGGCAGGAAGAACGGGAAAATCGGCAGCGGCGATGCGGGCGCCGCGGCGGCGGGCGACGCGAACGCGGCGGCACCGATCGCCAGTGCACCCAAGGCGGCGGCAATACGGGTGTTCAATTGAAATGAATGAAACATCGGTCGTCCCCTGTTCTAACGCCCAGGCGCGCCGTTTTCGGCACGTCGTTAGCCAAAACTGTACAGGGGAAGCGTTGCAGGACATTTGCACAATGTCGCCAAAATGATTTCGTCGCGTTAGGGAATTGTTTCATCAAGGTTTCGTTGGGGGCGAGAGGCGCTCGCTTACCCTCTGCCAGAAGGGGAAAGGAAGAAGCCTCAGCCCGCCCGCATCCGCACCTTGCCCGGCTCGCCGGAGGCCAGCACCAGGCGGCGGTCGGCCACCGCGTGATGGAATTGCTCGAGCGCGAGCCCGATCACCGAGAGGTCGCCTTCCTCGATGGTGCCTTCGTCGTAGCAATTGAGCGCCTCGCGCAGCATGCCGTCGGCGGCGCCCTGCATCTCCGCGAGTTCGGACGGGGTCTCGGCAGTGCGGACCTTGGAGATCAATTCGAGCAGATGGTCGCGGTGGGCGATGTATTGCTCGCGCTCGTCCTTGTACCAGTAATGCTTGAACCAGGCGCCGGCCGAGCCGAGGCCCGAGACGATCAGGATCGCGAACCAGATATAGTCGGTGTATTTTTCCAGGAAGGTGCGCTCGTTGCCGTCGATATAGGCGGCCGCGCCGGCATGCGCCGGCAGCGCGGCGTCCTTGTCGGTGTCGGGCTTCTCGATCTGCGAGGCGGCGGGCAATTCGCGCGCGAGCTGCTGGCGGTTGGTGAACAGCTGGCGGGCGAAGGCGGCGACCGTCGTGTCCGACAGCGATTTCGGCGCGATGATCAAATGATTGACCGCCACCGTGTCGACCTTGTCTTCGGGCCGCTGCGGCGAGGAGCCGAAAATGCTGGCCGGAATCTCCTCCGACTCGTAGATCGGATTCTTCTTCGCGATCGCGTCGGCGACATCGACGGCGAGGAATTTCGGTTCGCCGCGCGCGGCGGCGCTGGCCGCGATCGCATCGACCGTGATCTTGCTCTTGAGCGGGCCGACCGCCATGAAGGCGTCGACCGAGGAATCCTTCGCCATCTCGCCGATCTGGTTGGTGGCGAACTGGCTGATCGCGACCTTGTCGGGATCGATGCCGGACTCCTTCAGGATCACGCGCAGCAGCGTGACGTTGGCCTGCGTCCGCCCGATCACGCCGACGCGGCGGCCGGCAAGCTCGTCGAGCGTCTTGATCCTGGGCGCGGGCGTCTTCTTCGAGCCCTTCGGCGGCAGGCCGGACGGCGCCCACAGCACCACGACGTTCTTGCGCAGGATGGCGACCGATTCGGCATTCGCCGGCAGATTGAGGTCGCCGCGCGCCACCGCGAGATCGGCCTGGCCGGCGGAGAACAGCGCGATGCTCTCCGCGGTTCCTTCGGTGGTGACCACCGACAGCCGCACCGAGCTGCTTTCGCGCGCAAACGTCTGCGCCATGACCTGGACCAGCTTCTGGTCTTCACTGCCGGCCGGCCCGACCGCAATGCGCAGCGTGGTCGGCTTCAGCACATAGTACAGCGTGCCGGCCGCCGCGGCGAAGGCGAGCGCGCCGGCGGCCAGGATCAGCAGTGCATAGTTCCTGCTCTGCCGCTGCCGCCGCAATCGCGCGGAATTGCCGTTCGGATCTGACATCATTCTGTCAAACTACACCAAAACGCGTGGAGGGAGGTTAAAAAACATCCTTACATATCGATGACGTCATACGCTTGAAATATCCATGGCCGAACGTCGGATTCGAGAATCGTTTACGAAGTCCGGATCCGCCCATGAAGATATTGATCGCCACCGACGCTTGGCATCCGCAAGTCAACGGCGTGGTCCGTACGCTGACGTCGCTGGCGAACAGCGCTGCCGCGCTCGGCGAGGACATCAGCTTCCTGACCCCGGATGGCTTCCCGTCGATGCCGCTACCGACCTATCCGGGCCTGCGGATCGCGTTGCCGAACCGTGGCGAGATTGCGCGCCGCATCGAGCAGGCCGCGCCGGACGCCCTGCACATCGCGACCGAAGGACCGATCGGCTGGGCGGCGCGCGCCTATTGCCGCCGCCGCAAGCTGGCGTTTACCACGTCCTATACGACGCGGTTTCCCGAATATGTCGCGGTCCGCACCGGGCTTCCGCTCAGTGTCGGCTATGCGGTGATGCGGCACTTCCATGCCGCGTCCTCCACCGTCATGGTCGCGACCGACTCGCTGCGGCACGAACTCGCGGCGCGGGGTTTCCGCAAGCTCGGCTTCTGGACGCGCGGCGTGGACACGGAATTGTTCAACCCGCGCACGCCCGCCACGCTCGATCTGCCGCGGCCGATCTTCATGACCATGGGCCGCGTCGCCGTGGAAAAGAATCTCGAGGCGTTCCTGTCGCTCGACCTGCCGGGTTCGAAAGTCGTCGTCGGCGACGGGCCGCAGAAAGCGCAGCTCGAAAAGCAGTTTCCCGGCGCGGTCTTCCTCGGCGAAAAGAAGGGCGCAGACCTGACCGCGCATCTCGCCGCCGCCGACGTCTTCGTGTTTCCGAGCCTCACCGACACGTTCGGTGTCGTGCAGCTGGAGGCGCTGGCCTGCGGCACGCCGGTCGCGGCGTTCCCGGTCACCGGCCCGAAGGATGTCATCGCCGACCATCCGATCGGCGCGATCGACGCCGACCTGCGCAGCGCGTGCCTGCGCGCGCTGACGATGTCGCGTGAGACCTGCCGGAATTTCGCGCTGTCGCGCTCCTGGGAAAACAGCGCACGGCAGTTCATCGGCAATCTGACGGCGCTGCAGCCGAGCCGCGCGCTGCGCCCGGTGCGCCGCGCGCCCGCCACCAGGCCCGTACAGGGCTGACGGCGAATACCCATCAACCAGTCATCAGCGTGAGACGGAAGGCAGAACCAAACCATGGCAGACATCATCAAACTCGACGGCACCAGGCAGCTCGACTTCGACCGCGACATGGTCGAACAGGCCTATGATCGTTGGGCGCCGGTCTACGACCTCGTGTTCGGCGGCGTGTTCTCCAAGGGCCGGAAGGCTGCGATCGCGGCGACCAACAAGATCGGCGGCCGCGTGCTCGAGGTCGGCGTCGGCACCGGCATCTCGCTGCCGCTCTATGCGCCGCATGTGCGGATCTTCGGCACCGACATTTCGGAGCTGATGCTGGAAAAGGCCAAAAAACGCGTCGACGAGTTCGGCCTGAAGAACGTCGAGGGGCTGGCGGTGATGGACGCCGAAAACCTGGAATTCCCGGATGGCGCGTTCGACGTGGTGATGGCGCAATATGTCGTCACGGCGGTGCCGAATCCGGAAAAGGCGCTCGACGAATTCGCCCGCGTGCTGCGGCCGGGCGGCGAACTGATCATCCTGACGCGCGTCTCGGCCGACGCCGGCATGCGCCGCTTCATCGAGCAGCGCCTGCAGCCGGTGGTGCGTCCGCTCGGCTTCCGCACCGCCGAGTTCGCCTGGTCGCGTTATGCGCGATGGCTGGCCGGCGCGCCGGGCATGGAACTGGCGGAGCGCCGCCTGGTGCCGCCGCTCGGACATTTCTCGCTGGTGCGTTTCCGCAAGACCGGCGTCGCCGCCGCCGCGTGAGGCGCGGCGATGACATTGCGTCAACGCGTCGCTGCGCGTTGTCACATGTCAACACGATGATGTCACATCCCGTACATCGAATCTCATTACACCCGGTCCCATCCAAAGTTTGGGGGAGAGCATGATCAAGAATTTCCTGCAGGAACTGAAGACCCAGCGCTGGGACGACCATCGCTACTATCATCACAGCCGCATCAACCAGTCGCTGCATTTCGTCAGCGCCGCCAGCTTCCTGTTCGCCTATGTGATGCTGTTCTTCGATCCCATGGTGTCGGCCCTGGTCGGCTGGCTGGTGTCGATGACGACGCGGCAGGCCGGTCACTTCTTCTTCGAGCCGAAGGGCTATGACCACGTCAACCAGGCCACCCACGAGCACAAGGAAGAGATCAAGGTCGGCTACAACCTGCAGCGCAAGGTCGTGCTGATGACGATCTGGGCGCTGTCGCCGGTGGTGCTGTTCTTCAGCCCGACGCTGTTCGGACTGGTCGAGCCCTGGATCACGAGCGCCGACTTCATGCGTCAGGTCGCCAAGATCTGGCTGGCCGTCGGCATCGGCGGGCTGCTGTTCCGCACCGTCCACCTGTTCTTCCTCCGCGACGTCGAGACCGGTCTGGTCTGGATGACCAAGATCCTCACCGACCCCTTCAGCGACCTGAAGCTCTATTACAAGGCGCCGCTGGCGCTGATGAAGGGTGAACTGATCGATCCGGGCCTCGAGAAGCACGTCAAGCCCGCTTGAGGATTATCGCACGCATCAAGCGACCGTCATGGCCGGGCTTGTCCCGGCCATCCACGTTCTTGAGCACCAGTCGCGAGACCGTCATTGCGAGCCAAGCGAAGCAATTCAATGCTTAGCCCGCGGCGGATGGATTGCTTCGCTTCGCTCGCAATGACGAAAGGGAAGCGCGTGATGTCGGTAGCAGAAAGGACGTGGATGGCCGGGACAAGCCCGGCCATGACGGCAGACGAGGGAGCGCCCCTAGCGTCCGAACCGCTTGGCGACCATCTCTTTCAAAATCTGCCGCTTGATGTCCTTGTTGGTCAGCACGCCGTCATGCCACCACCAGCCATCGCGCTTCATCTTGTCGGCCGCCGCCACGAAGCGGTCGGCGACTTCCGAGAAATCCGCGTCGGTGTAGTTGAGGCTGAAGATCAGCCGCCCGGTGCCGACCCAGCTCAAGGCCAGTCCTTCGGCGCGGAGATAGTATTGCAGCATCCAGTTGTAGCGGGACGGTGTGGTGTAGTGCACCGTCCAGATCGAGGACAGGTTGCTGACCCGGACCGGCAGATCGCTTCCGGCCAGTCGCGCGTTGAGCGCTTCGGCGCGACCGTTCCAGGTCTCGTCGAGGCCCTGATAGACGGCGTTGAAGTTCGGACTGGCGAGGCGGCTCAGGAACTCGTCCATCGCCGTCATCACGTAAGGATGCGAATTGAAGGTGCCGCGGGCGAAGCAGACGTCGGCGGGGCGGTCGTCGCGGTAGCGCCGCATCAACTCCCTGCGGCCGCAGACCACGCCGACCGGAAGGCCGCCGGCGAGGCTCTTGCCATAGGTGACCATGTCGGCGCGAACGTCGAAATATTCCTGGGCGCCGCCGGCGGCGAGCCGGAAGCCGACGAACACCTCGTCGAAGATCAGCACGATGCCGCGTTCGGTGCAGACATCGCGCAGCTCCTTCAGCCAGGCGGTGTAGGCGGCGCGGTCGAAGGCGCCCTTGCGCGAGGAATCGACGAGGGCGGAATCGCCGGGCGCGTTGGCGTTCGGATGCAGCGCCTGCAGCGGATTGATCAGCACGCAGGCGATATTCTTGCGGGTGCGCAGCACGTGCAGCGTCCGCTCCGACATGTCGGCCAGCGTGTAGGTCTCGTGCGGCGAAACGGGATTGCCGACGCCGGGCTGCACGTCGCCCCACCAGCCGTGATAGGCGCCGGCGAAGCGAACCAGGTGCGAACGCCTGGTGTGGTAGCGCGCCAGGCGCACCGCCTGCATCACCGCCTCGGTGCCGGACATGTGGAACGAGACTTCGTCGAGCCCGGAGATCTCGCACAGACGGCGGACGTTGTCCGCGATCGCGGGATGGTAGGGTCCGAGCACCGGGCCGAGCGCCTGCGCGCGCTTTTCTGCCGCTGTGATGCACTCCTTGTAGAAATCGTTGCCGAAGATGTTGACGCCGTAGGAGCCGGTCAGGTCGTAGAACACATTGCCGTCGACGTCGGTGACGGTGACGCCGGCCGAGGATTCCATGAAGGCGCCGGTGCCGAGATTTTCGCGCACCAGCCGGCTGTACTGGAACGGCACGCGGTAGTTCTCGGTGAATTGCAGATCGGAGATGCGCGTCGCGGCGTCCGCCGTCATCTGCCGGCCCCGGGCGTAGCGCTGCTGATACAGCGAAGCGAGGCGGAAGAAGGCGTCCTGGCGCTGCAAGGCAACGTTATCAGGCGCGCCGTCGGAGCGGAAGAAATCGTCGATGTCGAATTCGTAGTGCGGCACCAGACGCGCGACCATCCTGGACATCTTGGAATGTCCGGTCAGCGAGCGGTGCTTGGCGCGCGACAGCGCCAGCCGCGCCTTCAGTTTGGGGAAGACTGCCGCGGCGCTCACGGCCGCGGCGGCGGACAGGGAAAGAATCGGAAGGGATGTGTCCATGCCTGAAGCGCTAGCCAATCCACCTGACAGATTGATGACAGCGAGGGGGCTGATCGCCCGCTTCACCCAGCAGGAGGACCTCAATTTCCTGTTGACCAACCGCATCCCGCGCGCGGCCATCACGCGCTTCATGGGCTGGTTCAGCAAGATCGAGAACCCTTTGGTGCGCGATGCCTCGATCGCCTGCTGGCGGCTGTTTTCGGATCTCGATTTGTCGGAGGCCAAGAAGACCGAATTCACGAGCCTGCACGACTGTTTTACGCGCGAACTCCGCGATGGCTTGCGGCCGGCCGATCCCGATCCCGCGGTTGTGGCGAGCCCCTCGGACGGCATCGTCGGCGCCTTCGGCAAGATCGCCGACACCGAACTGTTCCAGATCAAGGGCGCGCCCTATTCGCTGCTCGACCTGCTCGGCGATCCCGCACTGGTGGAGAAGCACCGCAACGGCCGCTTCCTGACGCTGCGGCTGACGTCGAGCATGTATCACCGCTTCCACGCGCCCTATGACGGCCGGATCGAGCGGGTGACGTTCATTCACGGCGACGTCTGGAACGTCAATCCGATCGCGCTCAAGCGGGTCGAGCGGCTGTTCTGCAAGAACGAGCGGGCGGTGCTCGAGATGCAACTGTCCTCGGGCGAGGCGCTGACGCTGGTCCCGGTCGCTGCCATCCTGGTCGCCAGCATCCGGCTGCATTTTCTCGACCGCACGCTGAATGCGCAAACGAGGGGACCGACGGTGTTTCCCTGCGGCGCCGAGGTGCGCAAGGGCAGTGAACTCGGCTGGTTCGAGCATGGCTCGACCATCATCGTGCTGGCGCCGGAACATTTCGCGTTTTGCGACAAGGTGGTGGAAGGCGCGCGCGTCCGCGCCGGCGACGCGCTGTTGCGGAAACCGTAATCCCGATCTCGATTTCGCGGCCGCCTCCCTTTATATGGTCGCGGATTCGAAACCGGGACACGGAAAGCGGGATGGCGCGGGCGCCGGTGCTGGCGGCGGGAGGTATTGTGCTGCGGCAGGCGAAGCCGCCGCTGGTCGCCGTGGTGCGCCTGCGCAAGCGCAACGAATGGGTGTTGCCCAAGGGCAAGCTCGACGATGGCGAGACGCCGCGCGCGGCCGCCGAGCGCGAGGTGGTGGAAGAAACCGGGCATGATGTCGACGTGCACGAATTTCTCGGTACGCTGGTCTATGAGTCGCGCGGCGGCTCCAAGGTGGTGCATTACTGGCGCATGGAAGCGCGTGGCGGGCCGGCGCATGAACTGATGCGCGACGTGAGGGCGGTGGACTGGCTCCCGCTTGACGCCGCCGTCGATCGCCTCTCGCGCGACTATGAGCGCGCCTTCCTTGAAAATGTCGGTCCGATTGCGCTCTCCGCCGCCGCCCATGCCACGACCGCGCGAAGAGCGCGGGCCAAACCGCCGCCGGAGAAGCGTCGGCCAAGGCGGCCGGAGGCGACAGTGCTGCCGGTGGCGGCTCCCGCTGCAGCTTCGGCGGCATTGCCGGATCATCCGACGCCGGGCATCGAGCATGACGACGTGCCTGTCGCGATCGAGGCGGCTGCCGGCCCATCCGTTGAACGAGACGTTGATCAGGCCGCGCAGGAACTACAGCCGGCCGAGCCGGAGTCATTTGCGCCGGAGATCGAGCCGGTCGCCGTCGACGCCGCGGAGAGCCGGCCGCGATGGCAGCGGCAAAGCTTCATTCAGAAGCTGCGCGACTGGCTGCGGCGCGATACCTGACCTCGACGTCCGGCTGGAGTCTTTTTGATTCTGGTTGAACCAGAACCTGGCTCCAGATTCTTGTTTGGCGCGTTTTATTCAAGCGAACCGGTAACGTCGCTCGATAGCGCGCTAACGCTGATCCTTTGGCGGCTTGCCGCGCTGCGGCGCAGGCGCCGGGCGCCGCGGCGCGGCGGGCAGGGCGGGCCGCTGCGCGGCGGGCGCCCGTTGCAGTCCGGGCGCGCCGACCCTGTTCGGCAATTCCGGCCGCGCTGCCGGTGGCCGCGCCGGCGCCGTCTGCGGCGGCGGCTGGCCGGCGCGCGGCGGCAACGCGGGCTGCGGCGGCAGATCGGTCCGCGCCGGTTGTCCCGTACGCGGCGGCAATCCGGGCTGGCCCGGCGCGCCGGGCAGTGGCTGGCCCGTGCGCGGCGGCAGGCCGGGTCGCGCCGGCGATCCCGGCTGCTGCTGACCTTGCCGGTTCGGCGCGCCCTGTTGCGGACCGGGCCGGTTCAACTGACCGGGTTGCTGCTGCCCTGGGCGATTGAGCTGGTTGGGCTGCTGCTGTCCACCGCGACCAGGCACGTTCGGCAGCGGCGGCTGACCGGGTTGTCCGGGCAGGCCGTTGGGACGGCGCTGGTCAGGCAGCCCGTTCGGCCTGGTCTGGCCAGGCGGGAATTGCCGGATCGGGCGGTTCGGATTGACGAAGGTCGGGTTGGCGCGGCGGAATTCGCGCTGCTGCAGCACGACCTGCCGCCCGACATTCTGCGCGGCGTGAAGCTGGCGCACAAAGCCCTGGTCGCGCACGATCGCCGCCTGCGGGATCACCAGCGGCACCGCGGCAAAGCGCGCGCCGCCCGTACCCGGACGGATGGTGAAGCCGCTTGCGCCCTGGGTCAGAAAGCCGAGCCGCGCGCCGGCGCGGTCGTTGACCTCGATGCGGCCGACGCGGCCGTCGGCGTCGGGGTAGAGTTTCACCGCGACGTTGTTCGGATTGTTGGCGGCGGCGCCCTCGGGCACCTCGACGAGGCCGGTGGTGCCGCGAATCCCGAGCGTCGCGGTGGGCGTATGGATCTTCATGTCGCCGGTCTTGGCGACAGCCGCGGCGACGAACGCCGCGGTGCCCCTGGCGACATCGAAGATCGCCGCGTTGCTCTTGCCGCCATCCTCATAGACGTAATTGTCGATGGTGATCTTCGTGCTTGCCTTCAAATTGAAGGTGGTGGCGTCGATGAAGGTGATGCCGAGCGTCGAGTTCGCGCCGGTCTGCACCACGTCGTTCAGATAGATGTCGTCCTTGACCTTGAGCGGCGTGGCCTTGTCGTTGCGGATGACGCTGGCGCTGCCGGTCACGGTCGCGACGTTGCCGATCGGCTCCTCCGGGGCGTCCGCGGCGGGCGCATCGGGCGTAGCGGCGGCGGCCGGGGCGGCGGGCTGCGCGGGGGCGGCGGGCTGCGCCTGCGCGAGTTGCGTCGGCTCGGGCGACGCAGCCGCCGCCGCACCGGTCGTCGCGCTCAAGGCCAACAGGATGAGCGCAAGGCACAATTGCCGCTGCATCGGGAGGATTCCGTTCACGGGGGCGGGTCGAAGGCAGGGCCTCGAATTCACCGCGCCCGGGCTGAATGCGCGATGAACGCCGCGCCTGTTGTCGGCATCAGGCACGCGAGCGAACCATGCCTGTCGGGAAAGTTTCCACCTTTTTCACGAGCGCGCGCAAGGTCGGCGATATCGCTTCAACCAGAATCGGCTACAATCGTGGCCTGGCGCGGCCCATGCCTCCCCCCTCCGACGGGAAAGCATCTTTCATGCGGGGCCATTCTCATCATCCAGCCGACTGTTCGAGCACCGGCATAAGGAGGGGTTGCGATCCTGCTCGCCAACAGGAGGTTTTTTCGATGAAGCTGTCCGCGCCTCTCTATCACCTGAAGCGCAAGGCCAAAGCTCTGTCTCGCGCCGAAAAGATACCGCTGCACGACGCGCTCGACCGCGTCGCGCGGCAGGAGGGCTTTGCCGGCTGGAGCCTGCTCGCCGCCAGGATGGCGGCCGCCGCCCCCGCCGGAAAACTGTTCGCGCGGCTTGTTCCCGGCGACCTGGTGCTGCTGGGGGCGCGGCCGGGCCATGGCAAAACCCTGATGAGTCTCGAACTCGCCGTGCAGGCTATGACTTCCGGGGGCCGAAGCGTGTTCTTCACGCTGGAGGATACGGAAAAGGACCTGCTGGATCGTTTCCGCGCCATCGGCACGGCGCGGGAGAGGTTCGCCGACCGCTTCGAATTCGACGGCTCCGATGCGATCAGTTCGGAATATATCGTCAAGCGACTGGCGAATGCGCCCCGCGGCACCCTGGTGGTCGTCGACTATCTGCAACTGCTCGACCAGAAGCGCGGCCATCCGGAATTGATGGTGCAGGTCCGCGCGCTGAAATCGTTCGCCCGCGACCGCGGGCTGATCTTCGTCTTCATCTCGCAGGTCGATCGCAGCTACGATCCGCTGAAGAAGCGGTGTCCCGATCTGGAAGACGTCAGGTTGCCCAATCCGCTGGATCTCAGCCTCTTCACCAAGACATGTTTCCTCAACGATGGCGAGGTCCGCTTCCGCGCGGCAAGCTAGACCCGGCCGTCAATGGCTTCGCCAGGGCGGCTTCGGCTGAAAGCGGCTCTTCAGGCGCTCGACGAAATGGAAGAGGCGTTTTTTGCCACGGGCTATCCGACATGCGCCATGCGGTCTGCATCGCTCCGCACCGGCGCGGCCGCGCCCAGCGACTGGTCGATCCGATCCAGGCTGGGCAGGCCGTCGTCGCGGGCGGCCACAGGCAACGGCATGGCGGAGGTTCAGCGGCTGGTGACAGGGATGGGCGGCAAAAAAAGGCCCCGTGAAAATTTCACGGGGCCCAAGTCTCAGGGAGAAGTTGGCGTGGGTGGAGGACCGGTCAGCTCGCGCGCTTCCAGGTCTGACCGCCGCAGAACATGCCGCCGAAGGCGCAGCCCTGGACTTTCAGCGTATCGCTGTTCTTCAGCGCGATCGTCGAGTCGTAGTTGCGGCCGCTGTCGGGATCGTGGATCCGGCCGGTCCACTTGTTACCCTGCGGCTTCATGTTGATCAGGATGCGTGCGCCGGTGCCGACGGCATAGCCGCAGAGATTGGCGCCGCATTCCTCGATCCGCACGTTGCCCTTGTTCTCTTCCGTCATCCAGATGCCGACGGGCGAGTTCGGATCGGAAGCCGCGGCGGCCGCGGGAGCGGGAGCCGGCGCGGCCGCGACCGGAGCGGGGGGCGCGGGCGGAGCCGGGGGTGCGATTTCGGTCCGCGACGGGGCTGCGGTCGCGACGGTGGTCGGAGCGGGCGCGGGTGCCGGGGCGGCCGCCGGAGCGGGCGGCTGCGGCGCGGCGGCCTGGGCGGGCGCGGGCGGCGGGGGCGCGGCGGGCGCCGTGGTCACGACGTCATCATCGTCGCTCTTCTTCTTGCCCATGCCCTTGAGGTCGACATTGCCGATCGTGCCGCTGTAGCCGGGCGAGATCACCTTGACGCAGGAAAGCGCGTTGCAATTGCGCGGCGCCTCGATGCGGACGCGCTCGCCATTGATCTGGAACGAAATTCCGCCGGCCTGGGCCGAACTGGTCGCCAACAGCAAGGCGGCGATGACGTAGCGCTTCTTCATGACTGGTCTCCCCTGAGTGTTGTCCGTGAACATGGGGGCACCGTATGCCGGGGCAGGCGCTGGTTCTGTGATGCGGATCACGTAGGCCCGCCGTGGCGGAGCCGGATATGTCTTGGCCGAGAACGGTGATTCAAATCACATTCAGCGGCGTTATCCTGCGGCTAGCTGTCCGTCTCAACCGCGAGGCGGCCCTCATGAAAAAGCTCTGTTTTCTGGCCCTGCTGCTCAGCCTGACGTCGTCGGCCCATGCCGGCCATTCGATTTCATTCAGCTTTGGCAAACACCGGAGCCACGAATCGGTCAGGCATTGCCGGTCATTCAAATGCGCGGCGGCGCTGATTTCGAAACGCTTCAACTGGCACCACCGGCGCGACCGCTACGACGACGAGCGCGACGTCACGATGCCGGAGAAGCCGGCGCCATCGGTGCCGCAGACGGTTTCGCCGGCCCCGCCGCCGCCCGCGCCTCCGTCCAAGACCATCGTCACCGCGCCGCCGGCCCCGGTCTACACGGCGGCCGCGTCGCGCACCTATGTCGTCGACCCGCCTCCGCCGGTCCCGCCGCTTCAGGACGCTTCCGTCCCGGCGGCGCCGCCCGCGGCGCCAAAGCCGGTCGAAACTGCGCCACCGGCGCCGCAAGTCGAGCGCGTGCTGCACCAGGTCGAGGAGGAGACCCCGCCGTCGGATTCGCCGATCGGCGACTGGCAGACCGAGGGCAGCGGAACGGTGCGGATCGCAAAGTGCGGCGATGCGCTGTGCGGCTTCGTGCTCAAATCGGACAATGAAAGAGGCGAAGCGATCCTGATCAACATGAAGCCGAAGAAGGAGCGGCAATGGAGCGGCGGCGTCTACAGCCAGAGCAGCGGCGAGACGTATTACGGGACGATGGCGATGAAGGGCCTCAACACGCTGCATGTCGAAGCCTGCGCCGTCGGTCGCTTCTATTGCTCGGGCAACAACTGGAGCAGGGTCACGCGCCGGGCCGACGGCGTGATCACGTCGCGGCAGAAGGCATCCGAATTCCGCTCATAGGCGCGGTTTCGAATCGTGGGTGCCACGGCGCATGAAAACGCCCGGTGACGTCGCCACCGGGCGTTTCAGGTCCATCGCTGGACGGAAGTCTAGAACACGCCAAGTACAATCGCGCCGACGAAAGCCAATGCAACATACGCGGTTACAACGCTCAGTCTGCCGGCGAGAGGACTCACGAAATCCATGTGGGAATACTCCCTTGGGTTACGTCGTGCTCACGAATAACGATGGAAGATAGCAAGACGCTCCCGGCCTAAAAAGGCAGGGATGCTGTCCATCCATCTCCTGACGCCGCCGACCGGTCGCCGGAACATGGTAAAAAATACGTAAAACCAATGCGTTGAATTGTCCTTAAATAATTTGGTTGAACGTGCGCGCGATGATGCGCGGACTTCGTTTGTACCTGGTCGGCTCCTTCGTCCTCGTCTCGCTAGCGGGTTGTGGCCGCGGATTCTTTCAGTCCGCCGAGCGCGAACCATGGCGCGCCGAGGCGGAACTCGCATGCCTGAAGTCCGGCGCGGTCAAGGAAAGCGCGGAACTGGTCCGGGTCGATCCGATTTCCGGTCCCGGCGTATGCGGCGCCGAATATCCGCTGAAGGTCGCAGCGCTCGGCGAAAATGCCGCGAGTTTTGGATTCGCCGACGAGTCCCTGCGGCCGCCCGGAGCGATCGGAAATCAGCCGCGCTGGCCGATCGCACGCGCGCCGGCGCCGCCGCCTCCGCAAGGCACTTATCAGGGCAATTACGCATCACCGTCCAACGGTCCGATTTCGCTGGCCGCGCCGGGCATGGCCGCGCCGCAGGATGACACGGACCCGCCGCGCGAGCGATACCTCTCGCCGTCGCCCGCGCCCAATCCGCCATCCGCCTATTCGTCGCCGCCAGCCGCGCCACGGCTCGGTCCGGCGCCAGGCAATCCCGTCACCGCCTTCGGTCAGGTCTCGATGAAGCCCGCGGCGACGCTGGCGTGCCCGATCGTCTCGGCGCTCGACCGCTGGCTGTCCGAGTCGGTGCAGCCGGCCGCGATGCGATGGTTCGGCGTGCGCGTGGTCGAGATCAGGCAGATCTCCGCCTATTCCTGCCGCGGCATGAACGGCAATCCGCACGCGCATATTTCCGAACACGCGTTCGGCAACGCGCTGGATATTGCCGCCTTCACGCTGGCCGACGGCCGCCGCGTCACGGTGAAGGGCGGCTGGCGCGGCATGCCGGAAGAGCAGGGGTTCCTGCGTGACGTGCAGGGGGCGGCCTGCCAGCAGTTCAACACCGTGCTGGCGCCGGGCTCCAACGCCCACCACGAGGACCACATCCACGTCGACCTGATGCGCCGCGCTTCCGGGCGCGTCATCTGCCAGCCCGCGGCCGTCTCCGGCGAGCAGATCGCCGCACGCGCCAACCAGCGCAATCCCTACGCGTCACGCGATCCGTTTTCGACAGGCTCGGCTGCCCAGCGGTCGGTGTCGCGCTGGTTCGCCGGCAAGAGCAGCAAGGTCAACGACGACGACGAGTATGAGGATCACTAGATCCGCCCGCGCTTCGCACGCGAACAACCCACCTCAGGGATGCGGTAACGAGACGATCCGGATATCGGTCAATCGAAAGTCGTTGCCCTTGCAGAGCAACGCCAAGTTCATTGCCTTCGCCAATCCATACGAGAAGCAGTCGCCATAGTTCAGCGAAGCCGCATGACCGGTCCCTTTTCCGAACCGCATATGGGCAATGCGAGCCGCGTGAGCCTGATCCGGCGTAACCGGCTCGATCCGAACTCCTGCTGCTTCGAAGAAATCATCCAGCCATCGCTCGGCTTTGTCCGGAGCGATCTTCTTCAGTCCGCGCAGCACGATCGAGGTTTCGACCACACTGGCGGCCGACATTATCGGTTCATCGTCGGCGGCAATGGAGTAGGCGAACTGCGCGGCATCGTCTTCCTGTCGGAAGATAGCGATGATCGCCGAACTGTCGATGACGATCACGTTGCCAAGCCGTTCTCGTCATATCCAAGGATTTCTTCCGGACTTTGTCCGCTATCGGGCAAGGCCGCATATCGGCTGCCGATCTTCATCAGCCGCGCGGCGACATCGTCAATGTTCCGGCGTCGGCGCTCGCGCGCCAGGCGTTCGCGCAGCGCAAGCGTTACCGCCGAGGTCAGGTTCTCGCCGGTGAGCTTGGCCAACTCGGTCGCGAGCCTGTGGGCCTCATCGTTCTTGATGTTTAAATGCATCTGCGCCTCATAATGGTAGAAGCATAGAGAAATTCTACCATTCAGGCAAGGCTAAACACCACGCTTGCAATCTCACACGCCCTGGTAGCCTGAGGTTCCTTTATCCCACCAGCCGCTCCAGCACGTCGCGCACCACGCCCTTGAGCAGGTCGAGCTTGTAGCCCGTCATCGGCAGCGGTGTTGCGCCGGATGCGGCGCGTTCGGCGGCGACCGCGAGCGTTCCGATATTCGCCGGCTTGCCCTGCAGCGCCGCTTCGGTGGCGCTTAGCCGCAGCGGCACCGGGGCAATGCCGCCGGCTGCGAGGCGGACGAACTGGAACGCGCCGTCCTTGATCACGGCGCGGGCGCAGATCTCGACCAGCGGCCACTCGGCATGGGTGCGGCTGATCGCGCGCTTGTACTGCGCGCGTTCGTTCGGGAGGGGCTTGCCGAGATCGATGCTGCGGATCATCTCGCCCGCCTGCAGCGCGTTGTCGGCGCGGCCGTCGGTGCCGTCGCCGAGAAGTTCGCCGATCGAAAGCGAGCTTCGGCGGTCGGTGGTGGTCTTCGCGTCGTAGGCGAGCAGCGCCGCCGCCATGGTGGAGGGATGCGGCGCGACGCAGGGACCGAGGTCGAACGCCACATGATAGAGGTGATTGCCCGATCGGGCCGGGCAGTCCGTTCCGCCCTTCTTCAGGCACGCGATGTGCGGATTGCGGAAATACCAGCAGCGCGAACGCTGCGCGAGATTGCCGCCGAGGGTGGCGAGGTGGCGGATCTGCGGCGTCGCCAGTCCGTGCGCGGAGGCCGCAATGCCCGGATAGGCGGCGGCGAGACGCGCATCGGCGGCGATCGAAGCGATCGTCGTGAAGGCGCCGATGCGGACGCTGCCGTCGTCCGCCCAATGCATCCCGATCGTATCGGGTCCGGCCGAGATGTCGATCAGCGGCCCCGTCGAGACGCCGCTGCGGCGGCGCTCGCTGAGATCGGTGCCGGCGGCGCGGAATTCGGCAAGCGGCGTGGCGGTCATGGCTGAAGGCGTCATGCGGCGGTCCTCGCTTTGAGTGCGGCGACGAGGCGGTCGGGACGGATCGGAATTTCGGTCAGCCGCACGCCGGTGGCATGATGAATCGCGTTGGCGATCGCGGGCGAGGTCGGCACCGTCGCGACCTCGCCGATGCCGACGCTGCCGCCGAGCACGTGCTCGAAACCACCCTCGTCGAAATGGATGTCGATCACGGGCGTGTCGGCGATGCCGGGAATGCGATAGTCCTCCATCCCGCCGCTGAGCACCTCGCCGGTGCGGGAATCGAGTTCGCGCGCTTCGTAGAGGGCATAGCCGAGGCCCTGGATCACGGCGCCGGCCGCCTGGCTGCGCGCCAGCGCCGGCGCAGCGACCTTGCCGATCGCGATGCCGGTGTGGACGGTGAGGACGCGGACATGGCCGAGCCAGGTGTCGACCTCGACCTCGATGATCTGCACCGAACTCGGCACGCCGGCGCCGATCGCGAGGTTGGACATCCGCCGCATCATGAAGCCGAAGATCATGCCCATCAAACCGACCTGCTTCAGCGGCGATTCCACGCCCGGTGCGGTGGGCCTGGAATCTTCCGGCCGCACGCTGGTGGCGCTGAGGTCGGGCGAAGCCGCGAGCCATTCGCGCCACGGCGCGTTGGAGCCAGGAACCGGTTTTCGTTTCGCGTGCTGCTGGATCGATGCCTTCAACTGTTCGATGGCGAGCAGCGTCGGCGGGATCACCGAGGCGGTGACGCGGCTGCCGCCGGAGCCGGGTCCTTCCGGCAGTCTGGAATCGCCGATCCGGACCTCGATCTCGTGCGGCTCCAGCCCGAATTCGTGGGCCACCGTGTTGGCGATCACCGAGCGCGTGCCGGTGCCGATGTCCTGCGTCGCGGTGCTCACGATCAGTCGCCCGCCCTTCACCGCCACCTCGACTTTCGAACCGGGCTGCCACAAATAGAGCCAGTAGCCGGTGGCGACGCCGACGCCGCGGCGATAACGGCCGCTCTGTGCGGTGATCGGCTTGCGGTTGCGCCACACCTCCAGGCTTGAGGCCCAATCATAAAGTCGCTGCCGGTTCGGATCGGGGTCCCAGCGCTTGCGCAGCGCGATCGGATCGAGGTTCATGCGCTGTGCCGCTTCGTCGATCGCCTGTTCCAGTGCGAACGCCATCGGAGGGCCGCCCGGTCCGCGGAACGGCGCGCCGGCCGGCAAATTGCTGATGACGTCGAAGTCGGCGAGCTCCTTGGCTTCCGCCGGATAAATCAGCCGCGCCAGCGCGGCGACGGTTGAATTGGTCGCCGCACCCGTGTCGGCCCAGGCGCTCAGCGAAAGTGCTTTCAACCCGCCGCGCTCGGAGGGCAACAGCGCGATCTTCACTTCCGTCGCCGGCCGATAGCCGGTCACGGATAGCTCCTCGTGCCGATCGAAGGCGACCCTCACCGGGGCCTTGGCCGCGCGCGCCAGTTCGATCGCGGTGGTGGTCTCGACACCGAGCGCCCCTTTCGAGCCGAACCCGCCGCCGACATGATCGGCGATCACGCGCACCTTGTCGTGGCCGAGCTTGTAGCGCTTGGCGATCAACTCCATCACGTGAAACACCGACTGCGTCGAGACGTGCACGGTGAGCCGGTCGCCGTCGAAACGGGCGACGGCGGCATGCGGCTCGAGGCAGGCATGCTGTTGCGTTCCGGTGCGGAAAGTCCCCTCGACCAGCAGCGGATTGTTCGCCGCGCGTGCGCCCTCGACCCAGCTCCTTACGTTTTTCGGTTTGCTGGAGAACGCTGCCGACGGGCCGCGGATGTTGCCCTTCCAGGGCGCCGGCGTACTGCCGCCTTCGGAGACGTTGCCGGCCTTCTTTCGCGCGGCCTTTTCGAACACGACGGGCGCGTCGGGCTTGCGCGCGTCGTCGAGCCCGATCGCCGACGGCAAGGGCTCGCCGTCGAGCCTGATCGCGGCGATGGCGGCGAGAGCAGCCTTGCGATCGGTAGCGGCGACGGCGGCGATCGGTTCGCCGACATAGCGCACGATGCGGTCGTCGCCGAGCAGCGGGATCGCAGCGGCCACACCCGGCATCGCGCGCGCCGCCGCCAGATCGGGTTCGCCGATCCGCGCATGCGCGAACGGCGAGCGCAGGATCACGCCTTCGAGCTGGCCGTCATGCCTGACGTCGACGGTGTATTTCGCCGATCCCGTCACCTTGTCGCGGGCTTCCATGCGCGGCGGCACCACGTCGCCGCCATCGAAGCGGCCGGCGCAGGCGTCGGCCACGGCGCGAAAGATCCCGTCATAGGCGCCGCAGCGGCAGAGATGCCCCGACAGCGCCGCGCCGATCTCCTCGCGCGACGGCACCGCCGTCCCCTTGGCCGCGCGCCAGCGGTCGTGAAACGCGACGGCCTCGACGATGAAGCCCGGCGTGCAGAAGCCGCATTGCAGGGCGTCATGCGCCATGAAGGCCTGCTGCACGGGATGAAGCTTTCCGGCACCGAGGCCTTCGACGGTCGTCACATCGGCGTTCGCAGCCGCGCGGGCTGGCATCAGGCAACTCACCACGGGTTCGCCGTCGACCAGCACGGTGCAGGCGCCGCAGACGCCGGAGCCGCAGACCAGTTTGGTTCCGGTGAGGCCAAGCGTGTCACGCAGCACGTCGACCAGCAGCGCGTCAGGGTCGTCGGGGAGTCGAGCTGGCTTGCCGTTGATCGTCATCGTGCTCATCTGCGATCTCCAGGTTTGCGGGCGGTGGTTCGTGGGATGGCTTTCCTGCCGGGATTCGCCGTGGCAGGTCGCGTCTTGGCCGCGGGACGCACGGCGCCCGCGATCAGCGTACGCAGCATCATTTCAAGGTCTCTCAGGAATGGACCGGGCGGCTGCATGGAAGGGTAGGCGGATTTCGTACCGTTGACCGCCATTTCGACGCAGCGCGCCAGGTCGCGCGGCGTCATGCCGGCATTGAGGGCGAGGCCCTGCTTGCGGCAGACCCGCGTGATGGTCGTGGCGATCAGGTCCGCATAGGCGGTCGTGTACTTCTGATAGAGATCGCGCGCCTGCACCAGATGTTCGGAAAACAGCTCCTCGACATGGGGCGAGCCGTCGAGCGAAGCGGCGAGTTGCCCGAGCTTGGCGGTGACGGACGCCACGAGGATGTCGGAGAGGCTGCCGCCGGCTCGCTCGGCGGCGTCCGCCGCGGCGATTTCGGCCGCGAGCGCCTCCTCATGGAGCCGCTCGATGACGGCACGGAACAGTTCTTCCTTGGACTTGAAATGATGATAGAGCGCCTGCCGGGTCAGGCCGGCCGCGTCCGCGGCCTGCTCGATCGACGAGCGTCGAAATCCCTGCCGGCGGAATACCAGCATCGCGGCGTCGAGGATTCGGGTGCGCGGGTCCATTTGACGAATTTGACAAAATAGAAAGAAGTGTCAAATCACGGTCGGTTGATGCCCGGTCCGGCCGGGCCCGGCCACGCCTGTTGCGGAGAACAGCCGTATTCGCCCTCGATCGCGCTCCTGAAAAACCGTCCCATCGAGGGCGTGTTCAGGAAGGCGTCGAACGCAGGCTTCGGCAGACCGCAATATTGCCGGTAGACCCCGTTGGCCTGCACCACCATGCGACGGGTCTCGGCATCGTGGCAGACCCGGCTGATGACGCTGCTGCGGGTGATGTCCCGGCAGTCGAACGGGCTGAAATCGACGGGTCCCACGTTCGCGACGTCGACGATCTCGGCTTCCGGCCGGAAGGTGGTGATGAGCAGGGCGAGAACGAAAGCGAGGCGGGTCATCCGGCGAACCCTGCGCTCCCCACGCGCATGCCGCAAGCGCCCAATCGCGAACTCAATAGGGATGCAGCATCAGCGCAACCAGGAGGATGAGCGGGAGCGGCGCGCCGGTGAGCCAGAGCAGAGTGGATGTCACAGGTCGCATGTCGAGATCTCCCGCCGCAGGGCAACCGTCCGCGGCAGGGTTGGTTCCGGACAGCGTCTGCCGGCGTTTATTCCGGCTTCGCCTTGTACGTCTGCAGAAACAGCCGTGTCGCGCTGTCGACCACGCGTGCGATACGCTCCGCGGACGGCGCCGGCTCGGCCTGGAAGACGAACGGCAGGAACAGCGTCGCCTGGCACATCTGCATGAACTGCGCGGCGGCGAGCCGGCAGTCGTCGATCGCCAGATCGTTCGGCCCGACATGCGCTTTCAAGTATTCGGCAAGACTGTCGATCGATTTCGCCAGCACGTTCTCGTAGAAGCGGCGCCCGACCTCCGGCATCCGTTCGGCGATCGCCATCACCGTGCGGATCCACGAACCGCCGCCCGGACGGCACATGCCGCCGATGTAATTGCGGCCGAACTCGCGCAGCGTGGTTTCGACATCGCGCGCCGGATCGAGATTGAGGGCGAGCTTGCGGGCGCCAAGCGCCTCGTCCTCGACGATGGCCTCGAACAGCCGGTTCTTGTCGGCGAAGTAAACGTACAGCGTGCCCTTGGAGACGCCGGCGGCGCGCGCGATCTCGTTCATGCTGGCCCCGTCAAAGCCGAGATCCATGAACACCTTTCGCGCGCCGTCCAGAATCTGTCGGCGTTTCGAGCTGTCCTCCTCGCCAAAGGAATGAACGCTGTTTGATGTCGATGCAATCATTGGTTTATCTTCTCGCGCGAGAATTCAACCCGTGATCTGGCGCGGTGCCCTTCTCGCGTTAAGGTCTATTGGGAAGAATATATCTTGACCGAACCGTTCGGTCAATGATACTTTTGATCAAGCAGCCAATGCTCGCCGCCTCGTGCGGCTTCGCTGGCCATTCAGGCGTCGAGTCATATTTTTGGGGGAGGCCGCGATGGCCGCAGCGCGAGATCAGGCCGCACGCATTGTCCGCGGCGGATCGGAAACGGCACAGGACGAAGTCGCCAACGAGGTCGGCGCGCAGCTCGCCGACCAGTTGCGGAGCCACGTGGCCGAAGAAACCAGGCGTCGCCCGGCGGAATCGGACGGTCGCGAGCGCGCGGCGGCGTCGCCTGCTGTGGCAGCCACGGCGGCAAAGCCGGGCAGGCGCAAATTCATCATGATCGGCGTGCTCGCCGTGCTGGCGCTGGCTGCGATCGGCTACGGCGGTTATTTCGTCCTGGTCGGACGCTTCTACGTCTCGACCGACGATGCCTATGTCCGCACCAACAACACCACGCTGGGCGCGCGGGTCGCGGGCCACGTCGCGGCGATCCTGCCGCGCGACAATTCGTTGGTTCGCGCCGGCGACGTCATCTTCAGGATCGATGACGGCGACTACCGCATCGCGGTCGACGCCGCGCGCAGCAAGATCGCGACCCAGCAGGCGACGATCGATCGCATCGGCCGCCAGGTCACGGCGCTGGAAAGCGCGGCCGAGCAGGCCAAGGCGCAGTTGGCCTCGGCGGATGCGGCGCTGAAGCGCGCCGGGCTCGACTTCGAGCGGCAGCAGGCGCTGAGCACCAAGGGGTTTGCCTCGCGCGCCACCTTCGAGGTGTCCGAGGCGAGTCGCGATCAGGGCGTCGCCGCGGTGAAGTCGGCGCAGGCGGCCTTCGACGCCGCGCGCGACAATGTCGAGGTGACGAAGGCGCAGCAGGCCGAGGCGCGCGCGCAGCTCGGCGAGTTGCAGAGCCAGTTGGCCAAGGCGGAACGCGACCTCGATTTCACGTCGGTTCGTGCGCCGGTCGACGGCACCTTCTCCAACCGCCTCGTCAATGCCGGCGATTTCATCCAGGCCGGACAGCGGCTCGCCAACGTGGTACCGCTCAACGACGTCTTCATCGACGCCAACTACAAGGAAACCCAGCTCAGGCGCATCCGCCCCGGCCAGCCGGTCACCATCTCGGTCGACGCCTACGGCCATCGCAAGTTCGCCGGCGTGGTCGACAGCATCTCGCCGGCGGCGGGCTCGGTGTTCACGCTGCTGCCGCCCGACAACGCGACCGGCAATTTCACCAAGATCGTGCAGCGCCTGCCGGTCCGGATTCGCGTGCCGAAGGAGGTGGCGAAGCAGAACCTGCTGCGCGCCGGCATGTCGGTCTACACCACCGTCGACACCCGCGAGGGCGCGACCGACGCCGACAGCGAGGCCGATCTCGATGCGCCCGGCACGGTTCAACCGAAATAGTCATCCTTGAATCGCCGGGCAAGAAATCCGGCGCGCGTGGTTCGCCATGGCTGACGCCGCTGCCCCATCGCCTCCGACGACCGCCGCGGCCGATCACATCCCGACGCGCCGGCTGTTCTGTTTCCTCATCATGGTGTTCGGGATGTTCATGTCGATCCTGGACATCCAGGTCGTCTCGGCGTCGCTGCAGCAGATCCAGGCCGGGCTGTCGGCCTCTTCCAGCGAAGTGTCGTGGGTGCAGACGTCGTATCTGATCGCCGAGGTGATCGCGATCCCGCTGTCCGGCTTCCTGTCCCGCGCGTTCGGCACCCGCCTGCTGTTTTCGATCTCGGCCTCCGGATTCACCCTCGCAAGCCTGTTCTGCGGCTTCGCCTCGACCATCGAGCAGATGATCCTGTGGCGCGCGCTGCAGGGCTTTCTCGGCGCCGGCATGATCCCGACGGTGTTCGCCTCCGCCTACACGGTGTTCCCGCGCTCGAAATTCCATATCGTCGGTCCCATCATCGGCCTGGTCGCAACGCTGGCGCCGACCGTCGGCCCGACGGTCGGCGGCTACATCACCGATTTGATGTCGTGGCACTGGCTGTTCTTCATCAACATCGTGCCTGGCATCGGCATCACCATCGGCGTGTGGCTGCTGTGCGATTTCGACCGGCCGAACTTCGCGCTGCTCGAGCATTTCGACTGGTGGGGCCTGGCGTTCATGGCCGGCTTCCTCGGCACGCTGGAATACGTGCTCGAGGAAGGTCCGCAGTCGCAATGGCTGGAGGATACTTCAGTGGCGGCCTGCGCGGCGACCTGCGTGGTCTCCGCGATCGCCTTCTTCTGGCGCGTGCTCAGCGCGCGCGAGCCGATCGTCGACCTCAGGACCTTCACCGACCGCAATTTCGGCGTCGGCTGCCTGATCTCGTTCTGCGTCGGCATCGGGCTCTACGGGTTGACCTACATGTATCCGCGTTACCTCGCCGAGGTGCGCGGCTACAGCCCGCTGATGATCGGCGAAACCATGTTCGTCTCCGGCATCACCATGTTCTTCACCGCGCCGATCGTCGGCCGGCTGATGGTGAAGTACGACATGCGTTACCTGATCGCGACCGGACTCGTGCTGTTCGCGCTCGGCTCCTGGCAGATGACGTGGATCACCAAGGAATATGATTTCTGGGAACTGCTGGTGCCGCAGATCCTGCGCGGCGCCGGCATGATGCTGGCGATGGTGCCGACCAACACGATCGCCCTCGGCACGCTGGCGCCGGAGCGGGTCAAGAACGCGTCCGGCCTGTTCAACCTGACGCGCAACCTCGGCGGCGCGCTCGGGCTCGCCGTCATCAACCAGGTGCTGAACGACCGCACCGACCTGCACATCTCGCGCCTGCACGACCGCGTCACCTGGGGCAACGCCACCGCCGTCGAGACGCTCAACATGTTCACCCAGAAAATGCAGGGCATGGGCGACGCCGCGCTGATGGCGATGAAGCAATTGTCGCAGATCGTGCACCGCCAGGCCGTGGTGATGGGCTATGGCGACGCCTTCTTCATGATGGCCGTGTTCTATCTGGCTCTCAGCGCGCTGGTGATGGTCCTGAAAAAGCCGTCGGCCGCCGTGCTCGGCGGCGACGCGCATTGAGTGGTTTTTGCTTCGAGCGCTTCGATAAAGCTGTCCCGCATTTCGCTTTGCTCATGGCGGGCTACGGTTCCGCATTTGTAGCCCGCCATGAGCGAAGCGACATGCGGGAAGCGTGAAGTGGTGAAACCGAATGGTCAACTATCGACGCAATTTCGTTCCCGGCGTCATCGATGCCGTCGTCATACTCCCCGACCACTTGCACGCCATCTTTACATTGCCGCCGGACGACTTCGATTTTTCAGGACGCTGGTGGCGTATCAAGGATATTTCAGCAGCGCGCTGATTGACGTATCGGCAGAGTTAAAGCGCCGGGCGAACGGCAGTTTGGCTCTCTGGCAAAGGCGGTTCTGGGAGCACACCATCCGTGATGAAGGCGACTACGCGCGGCATGTCGACTACATTCACTTCAATCCGGTCAAGCATGGGCTCGTGCCGCGCGTGCGCGACTGGCCTTATTCGTCGTTTCATCGCTACGTAAGGAATGGGATATTGCCTGAGGACTGGGCCGGAGACATACGTGAGATTGGGGGAAACTTTGGAGAGCGCGCTTGATGGGATGGATCTGTCCCGCATTTCGCTGCGCTCATGGCGGGCTACGGTTCCGAATTTGTAGCCCGCCATGAGCGAAGCGACATGCGGGAAGCGTCGCACGCATCACGCGCTTGTCATGTTGCAAATCGCCCTTGATGCATTTATAAGCACCACATTATCGCTCGAACCGGGGGAGATGCGCATGATGTCGATGTTTTCGCAGATCGCACCCTCGCGTCCGATGCTCGTGCTGGCTGTTCGGTCGCGTCACGGCGCGTGATCGCCGCCGGCCCTGATCGGGGCTGATGCCCGATCTCCAAAGTTTCCCAACGACTTGACCCTTTTCAACGACGCTTGCGTTTGGCCTTCGGGCGACCCTCGCGTCCATCCAGATGGAGCCGGCGTGTGCCGCGGCGCAGCCGGAAGACGCCATGATCTCAAGAGACAAAAAACCCGCGGCGATCCGCGTGGTGCTGCCGTTCGTGTTCCGCCACTGGCTGCAGCAGCCCGGCCGCGCCGCCGTCGTCGCCGGCGGTCTGCTGGGCGCGACCGCCGCCGACCTGTTCATGCCGGTCTTCTCCGGCCGCCTGGTCGATGCGCTGACGCTCGGCGCCTCGGACATGGCGGCGCGCCATGCCGCGTTCACCGCCTTCGGCGGCATCGTCGCGCTCGGGCTGATGTCGATGATCCTGCGGCTGACCGGGCTGCAGGCGATCGTGCCGTTCACGCTGAAGACGATGTCGGACGTGTCGCGCGACGCGTTTGCGCGGGTGCAGCGCTTCTCCACCGATTGGCACGCCAACTCGTTTGCCGGCTCGACCGTGCGCAAGATCACGCGCGGCATGTGGGCGCTCGACCTGCTCAACGATACGCTGCTGATGGCGCTGGGCCCGTCGCTGCTGGTGCTGCTGGGCTCGATGATCCTGCTCGGGCTGCACTGGCCGGTGCTTGGCGCGGTGATCGCGGTCGGCACGGCGGTCTATGTCGCGATGACACTGGCGTTCTCGGTGAACTATATCGCGCCGGCCGCGCGCGTCTCCAACGCCTGGGACACCAGGGTCGGCGGCACGCTGGCGGATGCCTTGACCTGCAACGCCGTCGTGAAATCCTTCGGCGCCGAACCGCGCGAGGATGCGCGGCTGGCCGGCGTCATCGGCCGCTGGCGCAAGCGGGTGCGGCGCACATGGTATCGTTACAACTACACCTCGACGGCGCAACTCGCGGTGCTGCTGTGCTTCCGTGGCTCGGTGATCGGCGGCGCGATCCTGTTGTGGATCGCCGGCCGCGCGACACCGGGCGACGTCACCTATGTGCTGACCAGCTACTACATCATCCACGCCTATCTGCGCGACGTCGGCATGCACATCAACAATCTGCAGCGCTCGGTCAACGACATGGAGGAACTGGTCGCGATCCATGCCGAGCCGATCGGGATCTCGGATGCGTCAGATGCCAAGCCGATCAATATCGCGAGCGGCCGCATCGTGTTCGACAATGTGACGTTCCACTATGGCGGGCATCGCGCGCCGCTGTATGACGGCCTGTCGGTCGAGATCCGCGCCGGCGAGCGGGTTGGCCTGGTCGGCCGTTCCGGCTCGGGCAAGACCACCTTCGTCAAGCTGGTGCAGCGGCTTTACGACGTCAGCGGCGGCAAGATCCTGATCGACGGTCAGGACATCGCACAGGCGACGCAGCGATCGCTGCGCAGCCGGATCGCGATCGTGCAGCAGGAGCCGATCCTGTTCCACCGCACGCTGGCCGAGAACATCGCCTATGCCCGGCCGGACGCCGGGCTTGAAGCGATCGAGCAGGCGGCGCGGCTCGCCAATGCGCATGACTTCATCCTGCGGCTGCCGAAGGGCTATGGCACGCTGGTCGGCGAACGCGGCGTCAAGCTGTCGGGCGGCGAACGGCAGCGCGTCGCGCTGGCGCGCGCGTTCCTGGCGGACGCGCCGGTGCTGATCCTGGACGAGGCGACGTCGAGCCTCGATTCGGAATCGGAAGCGCTGATCCAGCAGGCGATGGAGCGGCTGATGAAGGGCCGCACCTCGATCGTGATCGCGCACCGGCTGTCGACGGTGCGCAGCCTCGACCGCATCCTGGTGTTCGACCGCGGCAAGATCGTCGAGCAGGGCACCCATGCGGCGCTGACGGCGCGTCCGGGCGGCGTCTATCGCACGCTGTTCGAGATGCAGGCGACCGAGTTCGGCCGCATCTCGGCCGCGGAGTGAGGCAGTTCACATTTGCAGACCCGATCGGTGTGGGAATAAGCTTGCCGCACCGAGAGGATTGGTCCGATGCGCTGGTTTCATCGGGAGAAACAGCCGGAAGTCTGGGAAATCGCCGACGAGCAACCGCTGGGCGACATCGATGCGGCGCACCGCATCCGCGACATCTGCGCGGCGGCAGGTGCCATCGCCGACAAGCCGGTGGCGACCGGGCGCGGCGCCGCAACAACCCAGGCGGCCAACGCCGAGCGATACCAGGCCGCCATCAAGCGCGCGCTCGAAATCGCGATGCAGATAGCGGACGATTCGATGCGCGATGTTTCGGTGAGCCAGATCCTCGTCCTCTGCGTGCGGGTCGGCCATCTCAAGACCGCGCGCGTGCTGCTTCGTGCCATCCAGTCGGAGAAGTCGCGGGCGGAACTGGTCGCCGAATATCCGGTCCTGATCGATCAGGAAGCCGCCAGCTGAGGCGGCTCGCGGTCGCGCGGCGGCGACGCGGTTCTTGCCTGCCCAGCCTTGCTGCGGGTGCGTGTCGAGATCGCGACGGTCACCACGACGGCGGCGGCAAACAGCATGATCTGCAATGTGATGGTCTCGTCGTTGAACAGCGCCGCCAGCGCAAAGGTGACGAAGGGCTGCAGCAGCTGCACCTGCGACACCCGCGCGATGCCGCCGATCGCCATGCCGGCATTCCAGGCGAAGAAGCCGATCCATTGCGAGAACAGCGCGACATAGAGCAGCCCGAGCCACGGCTTGAGGCCGATCTGGCCGGCATCCTGCGGAAAGGTCAGAACCGCCGCGGGGACCGACAGCGGCAGGCCGATGACGAGGATCCAGCTGATCACCTCCCAGCCCGGCATGTGGGCGGCGAGGCGGCCGGAGAAGGTGTAGCCGATCGCCGAGACCGCCACCGCGGCGAACAGCAGCAGGTCGCCGTTCGAGAACGTGCCGCCGCCCTGGCGCAGCGAGAACGCGATCACCAGCGCGGCGCCGGCGGTGGAAGCGATCCAGAACAACGGCCGCGGCCGCTCATGGGCGACGGCCACGGCGGCGAGCGCGGTCGCGATCGGCAACACGCCGAGCACCACGCCGCCATGCGAGGCGTCGACCCGCTGCATCCCCATCGACATCAGGAGCGGAAACACCACGGCGACGCACAGCATCGCGATCACCAGTTGCGGCCATAGCGCGCGGGCTGGCGGCCTGCGGCGCAGCACGAGCAGGAGCGCCAGCGAGCAAACGCCGGCGATCGCGGTGCGCAGCGCGGTCAGGGCGATCGGATCGACGACCGAAACCGCCAGCCGCGTCGCCGGCAGCGTGCCGCCGAAGATCGCCATGCCGATGAAGCCCAGCAGCAGGCCGAGGCGCTCGCGTGAAGCGGGGGAAGACATGGGGCGATGGGTTAGCCGCTTTGCCCGCCACGGGAAAGCAATCTGATCGGAGCACATGGCGGCCATGCGCTGCTACCTCGGAGCAATGCTGCTCCACAGCAATCCCAGCCCCGACATGAACAGCAGCGCCAGCACGACGTCATAGAAATTGCGGTCGTTCAGCGCAAGGTAGGTTCGCATCCCGAGTCGGGCGCCGAGCAGCGTGCCGGGCATCGCCAGCAGCGCCAGCAACAGGACGTTCAGCTTCACGAAACCGGTCGCGCTCTGCAGGATCAGCGCGGCGCCGAGCACGCTGCTGTTGAAGAGCTGGAACACGCCGCGGCGCTGGTCCTTGGTCCAGCCTCGGATGCCGGCCCACAGCGTCGGCAGCGGGCCGGACAGGCCGGCAAGGCCGCCCAGAATGCCGCCGGCAAATCCGACGCAGGCGTCGGCGATGCGGCCGCCGAAGCGAAACGCCATCGGCTTGCGAATGAAGAACAGCGCGGTCGGAAACACCAGCAGCATCACGCCGACGCTGAGCTTGAAGGTTTGCGGATCGGCCTTTGCGACCAGTAGTGCGCCGATTGGCATGCCGAGCAGCCCGCCCGCCACGAACGGCAGCGCGAGCTTGAAGTCGAGCAGCTTCCACATCGCGGGCAGCGTCGAGATCTGCGAACTGACCGAACAGATCAGCACCAGCGGCACCGCCACCGAAGGCGGCAGGATGTACAGCCAGATCCCCAGCGCCATCAGCGCCGTGCCGAAGCCGGCCAGTCCGGAAACGAAGCCGCCGGCGAGCGCGCCGGCCAAGAGGACGGCGTAGGTGATCAAGTCCACTCTTTGTTTCCCAGTCATTCCGGGGCGCATCGAAGATGCGACCCCGGAATCTCGAGATTCCGGGGTCGATGCTGCGCATCGCCCCGGAATGACGATGATGAATTTGCGCTATCGTTTACACGCCGCTCCGGGCGGGTACTATCCCGATCGAAGTCAACAATAACTTCAGGAAACAGCCCATGAGCGCCGCTTCAAAAACCTTCCTCGTCTGTCACGGCGCCTGGTCCGCGGGCTGGGCCTGGAAGAAGGTGCATCCCTTGATGCAGGCGGCCGGTCACCGCCTGGTGACCCCGAGCTACACCGGCCTCGGCGAGCGCGCGCATCTGGCGCATCCCGGCATCGATCTCCATTCGCATATCGAGGACATGCTGAACGTCATCAAATACGAGGACCTGCGCGACATCGTGCTGGTCGGGCACAGCTATGGCGGCATGGTCGCGACCGGCGTCGCCGACCGCGCCCGCGACAAGGTCAAACAGCTGATCTACATCGACGCCTTCGTGCCGGAGGATGGCCAGTCGCTGCTCGATCTCAACGAGGTGGCGCGGCCGCGGATGCAGGAATTGTCGAAGACCGGCGACGGCTGGCGCGTGCCGCCGAACCCGACGCCCGAGGATACGCCGCAAGCCGACCTCGAATGGCTCAGCGCCCGCCGCGTCGACATGCCGATCAACTGTTTCGACACGCCGCTCAAGCTGCAGGGCGGCCCGCTCACGCTGCCGCGCGCCTACATCTACGCCACGCGGATCACGCCGGCCGACACCTTCGGGCGCTTTGCCAGGATGGCAAAAGGCAATCCGGCCTGGAGCTACTACGAGATCGACGCCAGCCATTCGCCGAACGTCACCGCGCCGGAGGCGTTGGTGACGCTGCTGCAGAAGATCGCGGCGTAGCCTTGTAGCCCGCCATGAGCGCAGCGATATGCGGGATCGCTCTCTCCGACCGTGAACGTGGCGCGATCTTCCCGCATTTCGCTGCGCTCATGACGGGCTACGGGACCTTCCACATGGCGAGGGGTCCGGCGTGTTGCGCCGAACCCCTCATTCAACATATCAGCCGGCCTGTAAGCCGGGTTCTGTAGGGCAGCATCCTTGCGAATGCTGCGTGACGGCCATTCCTCTGGGGCCTTGTTTGCACATGGCCTCGAGCAACCTACCCGGACGGCGAGCCTGACATCGCCCTGCGGTGTTATCGCTTGCGCGAACCAACCCGCGTTGCCGTCCCTATTCGGTTTTGCTCCCGGTGGGGTTTACCATGCCGTATCCGTTGCCGGAAACGCGGTGCGCTCTTACCGCACCTTTTCACCCTTACCGCGCCGAAGCCGGAAGGCCGCGGCGGGCGGTTCGTTCTCTGTGGCACTTTCCCTGGGGTCGCCCCCGCCGGACGTTATCCGGCACCGCATGTCGATGGAGCCCGGACTTTCCTCCCCCGCAGCCTTTCGACCGTAGCGGGAGCGGCCGTCCGGCCGACTGACGGGCTTGTGATGAGGGCTCGAAGCCGCGGCGTCAAGCCGATAACGCCCTGCTGCGGCCGCCAAAATAAATTATCCTGAAGATGTCGTCTGGCGTCGGTTTCGTTCGACCGGGTGTCGGCGATCCAGCCGATGAACAGGAGTTCTGAAAATGCATTATCTGCTGATGATCTATCAAAACGAGGCCGAGTACGCCAAAAACGACGCTGCAACGACCCAGAAGATAATCCAGGAATACGGCGCGTTCACCCAGTCCATCATCCAGAGCGGCCACTTCAAGGCCGGCGATGGGCTGCAGCCGACGACGACGGCGACCACGGTGCGCGTCCGCGACGGCAAGACGCTGACCACGGATGGCCCGTTTGCCGAGACGCGCGAGCAACTCGCCGGCTATTACCTCGTCGACGCCAAGGATCTGGACACCGCGCTGTCGATCGCCGCGCGGATACCGGGCGCGAAGACCGGCTCGATCGAGGTTCGGCCGGTGATGATTTATGATTGAGGGTGACGCCGTCATTCCGGGGCGCGAAGCGAACTACGATGTGCAATTGCACATCGGAGAATCTCGAGGTTCCGGGTTCGTCCGTTGGACGCCCCGGAACGACCGTCAGTAATTGCCTCATGACTCCCAGCGACATCGAAAAAATCTTCCGCGACGAGGCGGGCAGGGCGCTGGCGACCCTGATCCGCCTCGTCGGCGATTTCGACCTGGCCGAGGATGCGTTGCAGGACGCTTTCTCGGCAGCGCTGGCGCGCTGGCCCCGCGACGGTCCGCCGTCCAATCCGCGGGCATGGCTGGTCAATGTCGGGCGCAACAAGGCGATCGATCGCGTCAGGCGCAAAATCAATTTTCGCAGCAAGCAGCATGAGCTGGCGCACGAAATCCTGCTCCATGCGTCCGGGCCGGACGAGGAAGCGGACAGCGCGCTGGCTGATGATACGCTGCGGCTGATCTTCACCTGCTGCCATCCGTCGTTTGCCGCCGAGGTGCAGGTCGCGCTCACCTTGCGCACCGTGTGCGGGCTGACGACGGCGCAGGTGGCGCGGGCGTTTCTGGTCAGCGAGGACGCGATGGCGCAGCGGCTGCTGCGGGCCAAGCAGAAGATTCGTCTCGCCGGCATTCCCTACGAGGTGCCGGAGCGCGACGCGCTGGAGCCACGGCTGCGCGGCGTGCTCGCGGTGATCTATCTCGTCTTCACCGAGGGGTATGTTGCGACGTCGGGCGACGATCTGATGCAGCCGGATTTCGCCCGCGAAGCGATCCGGCTGGCCCGGTTGCTCGATGCGCTGATGCCCGGACGCGGCGAGATCAAGGGACTGATGGCGCTGATGCTGCTGCACGACGCGCGCCGCGCCGGCCGCCAGACCCAGGGCGGCGATATCGTGCTGCTGGAGGAGCAGGATCGAACATTGTGGGACCGCGGACAGATCGAGGAGGGCTTGCGGCTGGTCGAGGACGCGCTGCAAATTCCGGGCCGCGCGCAATCCTATGCGGTGCAGGCGGCGATTGCCGCGCTGCATGCCCGTGCCACCAGCTACGAGGAAACCGACTGGCGCCAGATCGCCGGCCTCTATGAAGTGCTGCTGCGGGTCAACCCGTCGCCGGTGATCGAACTGAACCACGCCGCCGCGGTATCGATGGTCGACGGTCCGGCGCGGGCGCTGGATCTGATCGATGCGCTGGAGGCGCGCGGCGGACTGACGGGCTACGAATTGCTGCCGGCGGTGCGCGCCGATCTGTTGCGGCGTCTCGGCCGGCACGACGCGGCCCGCGCGGCCTATATGCAGGCAACGGCGGCGACGCAACTGGAGCCGCTGCGGAGGCTTTATGCGCGCAGGATCGCTGAGATGGATCGGGCGCATCCTGCATGAGCCAACGGGTCGCGCGAATGCGCGCCGGATGACAGGCTCTGCGACATGAGGGTTGGGAACGCTGTCCCGGATCTCGCTGCGCTCATCCGGGCTACGGTTGCGCGGGCTCCCTGGCACTACGATGCAGCGCTCGCCGCATCAAAGGACGTCATCCTGAGGTGCACGCCCTGCGGTGCATTTGCACCGCGGGGCGTGCCACGAAGGATGGGCCACGGGCGGTAACCATCCTTCGAGGCGCGCAAGGGCGCGCACCTCAGGATGACGTCCGTTGATGCGACGATCTTTTGAACCATCCGTTGCATGCCCCTAATGGGCCGCGACGGCCTCATAGATATCCTCCTCCTGCGCGGTGTGCAGGCGGACCAGGGTCTCGATCGCTTCGATCAGCCGCTGGGCGTCGCGGATGAGATAGCGGTCGACCTTCTCCGACGGCAGCTCGTGCGCGACTCGGTCGAGCAGCCGGGCCAGATGCAGGATTTCGCGATGCGCCCGGCTCATCGCGGACAACCCATGGGCCTCCCGCAGCACCTCGGCGAGTTGGGGATAGACATGGCCTTCGTCGTCGCGCTCGTGCGCCACCACGCTGTCCTGCACCAGCGCATTCGCTTCGGCGATTAGCGTGGCCGCGCGATCCGGCGACGCGTCGTCGAGCGCGTCCACGATCGAGCGCAGGCGGTCGAGATCGGCGCGCAGCGCGAGGTGGTTGTGATGCAGTTCGCGGCCTGCTTCGGCGGTCATGGTGCGGCCGCCGCGCAGGCCGCCCGGCGTGAGCGCTCGCAATGCGTTGAGGATGACCGCCACGTCGATCAGTTCCTGCAGGATCGCGGCCGGCACCGGCAGCAGCCAGCCGGCCGTCGCGGCCAGCATCGCCAGCATCGACAAGCCCATGCCGACGACGATGCTCTGGACGGCGATGTGCCGCGCGCGCCGCGCGATCGCGATCGCCTCGCCGACGCGATCGAGGCGGTCGGCCAGGATGACCACGTCGGCGGCTTCCGAGGAGGCGCTGGCGCCGCGCGCGCCGAGCGCGATGCCGACATCGGCCGAGGCCAGCGCCGGCGCGTCGTTGATGCCGTCGCCGACCATGATGGTCGGATGCAGCCGCTGCTCGGAGCGCACCGCGTCGACCTTGTCGGAAGGAACGCGTTCGGCGAGCACGCCGTCGAGATCGAGCGCGGCGCCGATCGCCTGCGCGGCGGCGGCGCGGTCGCCGGTGACCATCAGGATGCGGGCGATGCCGGCCTCGCGCAGCAGGCGGATCGCCCGCGGCGTGTCGGGCCGCAGTTCGTCGGCCAGCAGCAAGGCGCCGGCCGGCCTTCCGTCGAGCGCGACGAAGACGATCAGGGCCGATCGCCATGAAGCGCGCCGGATGGCCCGCGTGGCCCAATCGGACGTGCGCCCATCGGCAAAAACCATTTCGCGCGCGCCGGCGATCACGCGGCGGCCCTCGATCACGCCCTCCAGTCCCGAGCCCATGGACTCCCGGACGCGTTCGGGCAAAGCAAGCCCGAGGCCGCGCCGGGTCGCGGCGTGCACGATGGCGGTGGCGATCACATGATGCGAGGCTTGCTCGAGCGAGGCGCCGAGCCGCAATATCTCGTCGGCATTCTCGCCCGGCGCGGCTTCGACCGATAGCAGCCGCGCGCCGCCGACCGTCAGCGTCCCGGTCTTGTCGAACAGCACGGTATGCGCCCGCGCCAGTGCTTCCAGCGGCCCGCCGCCCTTGACGAGGATGCCGCGCCGCGCGGCCTGCGCGACGCCGGCGATGAACGCGACGGGGGCCGCAAGGATGAGCGGGCACGGGGTCGCCGCCACCAGCACGGCGAGGCTGCGCAACAGGTCGCCCGAGATCAGCCAGGCAGCGAGCGCGAGCGCCAGCGTGACCGGCAGGAAGATCAGTGCATAGCGGTCGGCCAGCCGCACGAACGGCGCCCTGGCGGTCTGCGCCGCGGTCACCAGCCGCACGATGCCGGCATAGGTGCTCTCGCCGGCGAGCGCCGTCACCGACATCTCGAAGGTTTCGCCGGCGTTCAGCGAGCCGGAAAAGATCGCGGCGCCGCGCGCCTTGGCGACCGGGATCGGTTCGCCCGTCAACGCCGATTCATCGACTGAGGCGGCATGCGCGTTGACGATTCCGTCGACCGGCACGACCTCGCCCGCATGCACCAGCAGCCGGTCGCCGATCGCGACGGCGGCAATCGGCACGTCCTCGACGCGGCTGTCGGTGAGGCGATGCGCCTCGCGCGGCGCCCGATCGACCAGCGCGCGCAGGTCGCGCTCGGCGCGGGCCACCGCGATCACCTCGAGCACGTTGCCGCCGGAATACATCAGCGCCACGACGGCGCCGGCCAGCGGCTGGCCGAGCGCGACCGCCGCGCTCATCGATACCAGCGCGATCGCATCGACGCCGAGCCGCCCCGCGAGCAGGTCTCGCGCCATCGAGACCGCGAGCCCCGCGATCACTGGCAGGGTGGCCAGCGTCCAGCAGAGATCGGCGAGCGCCGGCCGGCTCGCGAGCGATGCGACGATTCCCGCCGCCAGCCCGGTGACCGCGATCGTGACCAGCGCCCATCGCATGATGCGCTCAAATGACATTTGCCGTTCCGTGCTCGAGCCGTTGCCGGCTTGTTGCCGAAAACGTCGGATCGGCCCTTGAGGGAAATCAACCCAAGCAGTCGTCGCCGCGACCGGGCAATGTCCGGGGCGGGCGTCAACTCGCGGCGATCACCGTGTTCATCGCATCCGCCGGCAGGCTCGCCAGCAGCGCGTGCAGCGTGCTGACGGTCGAGTGATCGGCGATGCCGTCGACGCGCTCGGGGCGGAAATGGCGCTGGAACGCGGTGACGACTTCCATGGTTGGCCCGTCGAACTTGCCATGGGTCGGAATGGCGTAGCCATATCTGGCGAGCGCCTTCTGCAGGCCGGCGACGCTCTCGCTGGCGCTGCCGAGCTTGAGGGTTTCGCCGCGTACCAGCGGCGCCGGTTGCACCCAGTGGCCGACGCCGGAATTGGCCAGCGAATGCCACGGGAATTTTTCGCCCGGATCCTTCTTGCGCGCCGGCGCGACGTCGGAATGCGCCAGCACCCGATGCGACGGCACCTTGCGGCGGAGCATGATGCCGCGACACAGCGCGATCACGGCGGCGATCTGGCGCAGCGGGAAGTCCGGATAACCCCAGTCGTGGCCGCGGTTGACGATCTCGATCCCGATCGAGCAGGAATTGATGTCGTCCTCGCCGGCCCAGGAGGAGACGCCGGCGTGCCAGGCGCGCCTGGCTTCCGGAACGCATTGCACGATACGGCCGTCTTCCAGCACGACATAATGGGCGGATACGTCGGTGCCGGGGGTGCAGAGCCGGGCGATCGCGCCTTCCACATCGGGCATGCCGGTGTAGTGCAGCAGGATCATGTCCGCGACGCGGCCATTGTTCCGCTCGCCGTAATTCGGCGACGGAATCACGTCGGACGCGATCGAGGAATCCGGAGTAAAATTGTTCATGTCGGCGTTGGCGCTGGGTATGAGAACGGCGCGTTGACGCTTAGAATCAATACCAGCAGATGCGAACGAACCTGAAGCCATTTTTCAAACTTAAACCGGGCGGGAGAGCGGCAATATGATGGTCGCGCAATAAATTCGGAAAAGCACCGTGCGACGTCGGTTCCAGATCGCATGTTGTCCGCGGCGTGTCACGCGACTCACCGGATTTGGATGTGGAGAAGCATTGGAAAACCCGTAGCCAGCCATCAACGCTTTCTTAACGCTAAATGCCGTTACTAAGTGGTGAAGAGCCGAACCGGGTTTGGGACGGCCGAAGCCTCTTTCGCGCCCGAACAGCCATGGCAGCCCGGCACATTCCGTCTGGAATTGGGGGTGCGCGGGGCCGGGCCGGTGGCGGCGATCGTACCTGTTCGCGGCTTCCGGGCCGCAGGAGCCCGGCGAAGCGAATAGATTTGAGGCGCCATGGGCCCGTTCGCGTCCATCCACCGTTTGGCAGGCTGCGCTGCGCCGGAGTTTTGGGCATGAGCCCGGCTGCGCCCCGTCACGTCCCGGTGCTCGGCCGCGAGGCGGTCGAGATGCTCGCGCCCCGCGATGGCGGCATTTATGTCGATGCGACCTTCGGCGCCGGCGGCTACAGCCGCGCGATCCTGGCTGCGCCGGGAACCCGGGTGATCGGCATCGACCGCGACCGCTCGGCGGTAACCGGCGGATTCGACCTGGTCGATCAGTCCGCAGGACGGCTCACCCTGGTCGAGGACCGGTTTTCCAATCTGGCCGAGGTTTGCGCCGGGGAGGGGGCCGCCGCCATCGACGGCGTGGTGATGGACGTCGGCGTTTCCTCGATGCAACTCGACCAGGCCGAGCGCGGCTTCTCATTCCGGCTCGATGGCCCGCTCGACATGCGGATGGGGCATCACGGGCCGACGGCGGCGGATGTGGTGGCGAGGGCTTCCGAGGCCGATCTCGCCAACATCATCTACATCTTCGGCGAGGAGCGGCATTCCCGCGCCGTGGCGCGTGCCATCGTGGCCGCGCGCAAGGAAGCGCCGATCACGACCACACAGGCGCTGGCCGACATCGTCGGCCGGGTGGTGCGTTCAAAGCCGAACGAGATCCATCCGGCGACCCGCACGTTCCAGGGCCTGCGGATTTTCATCAACGCGGAACTCGACGAGTTGCATCAGGCGCTGGCGGCGGCCGAGCGCGTCCTGAAGCCCGGCGGGCGGCTGGTCGTCGTCTCGTTCCACTCACTGGAGGACCGCATCGTCAAGGATTTCCTCAACGCGCGCGGCAAGACCGCCGCCGGCTCGCGGCATCTGCCTGAAGTCGCGCAGGCCGCGCCAAGTTTTCGGATCCTGACCAAGCGCCCCGTTGTGCCGGGCGAAGCCGAAACCGCCGCTAACCCGCGCGCGCGTTCGGCCAAATTGCGGGCCGCCGCGCGCACCGATGCGCCGGCGCATGCCCCGGACGCCCTGCCGGCCTGGCCCGTCCTCGCCGATGTGATGCGGGGAGGCTGAGCGATGCGGATCATCCACCTCCTGGTCATCGGCGCGCTGATCTTCGCGGCCGCCTATGTCTATCGCATCAAGATGGAATCGACGGCGCGCGTCGAGCGCGTGCTGCGGCTGAACGCCGAGATCCGCGAGCAGCGCGACGCCATCGCGGCGCTGCGCGCGGAGTGGGCGAAGCTCGACGCGCCGCTGCGGCTGCAAGGCCTGGCCGAGCGTCATCTCAAGCTCCAGCCGCTCGCCGCCACGCAATATGACCAGTTGAAGAACCTGCCGGAACGGCCGCCGGCCTTTGCGAGGCCCGGCGCCCCTGATCCGATCGGCGCGATGATCAACACCATCGAAGCCGCCGCCGAGGCTCCGCCGACCACCGGGTCGATTCCCGCGCCGGGAGACCGGCGATGACCGGCCGGGCGCTCACCCACGTCAAGCGTCCCGCCGAGCCGTGGCGGCAGCGGCTGATCCGCAGCCTGCTCTACGGGCGCAATGTCGATCGCGCCGCCAAGGCGCGCGCGCGCGTCGGGTTGGCGATCCTGCTGTTCGCGGCCGTCTACGCGGTGCTGGCCGGCCGTCTCGTGATGTTCGCGGTCGGCGCCGACAGCCACGGCGCCCGCCGCGGCGGCTCACAGGACGCGATCGCCACCGCGCGCCCCGATATCGTCGACCGTAACGGCGCGGTGCTCGCCACCGACGTCAAGGCGCCGAGCCTGTTCGGCGAGCCGCGCCGCATCATCGACAAGGACGAGGCGATCGAATTATTGACCGCCGCACTTCCGGACCTCGACGAGGCCGAGGCGCGCACGCGGCTGTCCGGGCGCAAGGGCTTTGTCTGGCTCAAGCGCGAGATCACGCCGAAACAGCAGCGCGACATCCACAAGCTCGGCATTCCCGGCATCGGCTTCCTGCGTGAGAACAAGCGGGTCTATCCGACCGGCGCCGCCGTCGCGCATCTGATCGGGCTGGTCAACATCGACAACCAGGGCATCGCCGGAATGGAGAAATGGCTGGACAATAACGGTCTGGCCGATCTGCACCGCGCCGGCTTTGCCACCGACCGCCTGCAGAAGCCGGTGGAACTTTCGATCGATTTGCGCGTCGAGCACGCGCTGCGCGATGAACTCCTGAAAGCGAAGGAGAAATACAAGGCCAAGGCGGCGTCCGGCCTCGTCTCCAACGTCAGGACCGGAGAAATCGTGGCGCTGGTGTCGCTGCCGGATTTCGATCCGAACAACCCGAAGGAAGCACACGATCCCGATCGCATCAACCGCCTGACCACCGGCGTGTTCGAAATGGGCTCGACCTTCAAGGCGCTGACGCTGGCGATGGCGCTGGATTCCGGCAAGGCCAGTCTCAACTCGCTGTATGATGGCCGCGGCGCGCTGAAATTCGGCAAATTCACCATCCACGACACCCATCCGGTCGGCCGCAACATCACCCTGGCGGAAGTGTTCACCTTCTCGTCGAACGTCGGCGCCGCCAAGATCGCGCTGAGCCAGGGCGTCGAGGCGCACAAGGCGTTCCTCAAGAAGCTCGGCCAGATGGACCGGCTGCGCACCGAACTGCCGGAAAGCGCCTCACCGATCGTCCCAAAACGCTGGACCGAGCTGAACACCATCACCGCGTCCTTCGGCCACGGCATCGCGGTGGCGCCGCTGCAGGCCGTGATGGGCATCAATGCCTGCATCAATGGCGGCATCCTGATTCCGCCGACCTTCCTCAAGCGGTCGGAAGAGGAGGCGATGGCGATCGGCAAGCGGGTGCTGCGGCCGGAAACCTCGGAGAAGATGCGCTATCTGATGCGGCTCAACGCCGAGATCGGCACCGCCAAGAAGGCCGACGTCAAGGGCTATTATATCGGCGGCAAGACCGGCACTTCGGAAAAGGTGGTCAACGGCCGCTATTCCAAGAAGCAGGTGCTGAACTCGTTCACGGCGATCATTCCGGCCGACAACCCGCAATATCAGCTGCTGGTGATGCTGGACGAGCCGAAGGCGCTGCCGGAGACCCACGGCTTCATCACCTCGGGCTGGAACACGGTGCCGGCCGGCGGCAAGATCATCGCCCGGATCGGGCCGCTGCTCGGCATCGAGCCGCGCTTCGACCTGCCGCCGTCCGACCGCCTTATTCTTGCGGCATCGAGGACAACCCAGTAAGGCGTATATCACGCGCGCCAGACTGCGCGCCGGCCGGACTGGAACACGATGAAACTTCGCGACCTCTTCAGCGATGACGCTGCGATCGATCCGCAGGCGGAAGCTGTCGATGTACAGGGCTTGGCGGTCGATAGCCGCGCGGTCAAGCCGGGCGACCTGTTTTTTGGGCTTGCCGGCAGCAAGACCGACGGTTCGCGATTCATTGATGCGGCCGTCAGCGCAGGCGCCGCGGCGGTAGCCGGCGAGCACGCGCCAACCGGCCTCCGCGTGCCCTTTGTCGCGACGCCAAACCCGCGCCGCGCGCTGGCGCTGGCGGCGGCGCGATTCTTTCCGCGCCAGCCGGCGACCATCGCCGCGGTGACCGGCACGAGCGGCAAAACTTCAGTGGCCGCCTTCACCCGCCAGATCTGGGAGCGGCTCGGCCACGTATCGGCCAGTATCGGCACCATCGGGCTGGTGTCGCCGAGGCGCACCATCTACGGCTCGCTGACGACGCCGGACCCGATCGCGCTGCACAGGCAGCTCGACGAAATCACCGGCAACGGCGTCACGCATCTCGCCTTCGAGGCGTCCTCGCACGGGCTCGACCAGTTTCGCCTCGACGGCGTGCGCATCGTCGCCGGCGGCTTCACCAACCTCACGCGCGACCACATGGACTATCATCCGGACGAGGCGCATTACCTCGCCGCCAAGCTGCGGCTGTTTCGCAATCTCGTTCCTGCCGGCGGCGCGGCGGTGATCTCGGCCGATCACGATTGCTCGCCGCAGGTCATCGATGCCGCACGCTCGCGCGGCCTGCGGATCCTCGCCGTCGGCCGCAACGGCGACGGCGCGGGTGAAGGCATTCGCCTCGTCGAAGCCGTGGTCGAAGGTTTTGCGCAGAAACTCACGCTCGAGCATCGCGGGCGCATTTACACCATCAAGCTGCCGCTGGTCGGTGAGTTCCAGATCGAGAACGCGCTGGTGGCCGCAGGCTTTGCGATCGGCACCGGCAGCGAACCGGCGGCGGTGTTCGCCACGCTCGAACATCTCGAAGGCGCCAAGGGACGGCTGGAACGGGTCGGCGACCATAATGGCGCGCCGATCTTCGTCGACTACGCCCACAAGCCGGACGCGCTGGCCAAGGCGCTGCAGGCGCTGCGGCCTTATGCCCCGCGCAGGCTGATCGTCATCTTCGGCGCCGGCGGCGACCGCGACGCCGGCAAGCGTCCGATCATGGGCGCGATCGCCGCAGAGCACGCGGATCACGTCATCATCACCGACGACAACCCGCGCAGTGAAGATCCGGCCGCGATCCGCGCCGCGATTCTGGCCGAAGCGAAGGGCGCCAGCGAGATCGGCGACCGCGCCGAGGCGATCAAGGCCGGCATAGCGGCCTTGCGGCCCGGCGACGCGCTCTTGATCGCCGGCAAGGGACACGAGGTTGGCCAGATCGTCGGCGACAGGGTGTTGCCGTTCAGCGACCACGAGGCGGTGGCCGCCGCGCTCGCAGCGAGGGTGGCATGAGCACGACGCCGTTATGGACCATTGCCGAAGTCGCGCGCGCGCTCGGGCTGTCGGATCAGTTCCCGGACACACCGATCGATTTCGTGACGCAGGACAGCCGCCTTGTGAAGCCGGGCTGCCTGTTCATCGCGCTGAGCGGCACGCCGAGCGGCGGCTTCATCTCGAGCTTTGCGAGCGCGCGCGACGGCTGGGACTTCGCCGACAAGGCGGAAGCCGCCGGCGCGGCCGCGATGATCGTCCCGCACCGGATCGAGGGCGTCACGATTCCGCAACTGATCGTCAAGGACACGCTGATCGACGGCCTGTGGGCCCTGGCGCGCGCCGCGCGGGCGCGCTTCAATGGCCCGGTGATCGGCCTGACCGGCAGCGCCGGCAAGACCAGCACCAAGGAATTCCTCGCCGCCTATCCCAATGCCTATGCCAGCCCCAGCAGCTTCAACAATTTCTGGGGCGTGCCGCTGACGCTGTGCAATGCCAACCCGGCAGCGAGCGTGTGGATCGTCGAGATGGGCATGAACCAGGCCGGCGAGATCGCGCGGTTGAGCGAACTGACGAAGCCGACCGTCGCGCTGGTCGTCAACGTGCAGCCGGTGCACCTGGAAAAGCTCGGCAGCCTGGAGGCGATCCGGCGCGAGAAGGTCAGCATTGCGCAAGGCCTGCCGGGGGACGGCGTTCTGGTCTTGCCTGACGATGTCGGGGCGCCGGAATGGCGCGGCAAAGTCGTCCGCTTCGGCGCGGAATCCGGGATCCGGGAATTGCAGCATTCGTCCGAAGGCGAGGGGTGGAACGTAACCGCCGAGGTCAACGGCCGGCATGTCGCATTCGGCTTGACGCCCGGTGCGCCGCATCGCCTGCAGAACGCGCTGGCCGCGCTGGCGACGATCCACGCCGCCGGACTCGACCCCGCGGCGCTGGCCAGAGAACTCAATCATGTCGGCATCATGACCGGCCGCGGCGTCGAGCAATCCGTTCATGGCATCACCGTGATCGACGACAGTTTCAACGGTAATCCGGCCAGCATGGTGGCCGCGCTCGGCAGTTTGAAGGCGCGGCCAGTGCAGGCCGGCCGGCGCGTCGCCATTCTCGGCGACATGCTGGAATTGGGCGACGAGGCGCCCGCCTATCACCAGAAGCTCCTTCACGAGCTGGATGGCATCGACGCGGTCTACTGCGTCGGCCCGCTGATGCGCCACCTCCACGATCTGGTGCCGTCGGCGCAGGCCCTCGGCTGGCATGACGATCCGGCCTCGCTCGATCCCCAACAAATCGCCGCATTGCTGCGGGACGGCGACGTGGTGGTGGTGAAGGGCAGCAAAAAGATGTTCTGGGTGAACAAGTTCGTGCCCCGTCTGGTGGTCGCCCTGCAGGCAAGGGCGTAAACTGGCCGCACTTGATGGCTGTGGTGTCCGCCGCCGGCGATTCGTCAATATCCCGTGCGTGGTCAGGAATCGCTTGGTTTGAGCACGAAATCGATTATCAAGGCGTCACCGGAACGAAGCCGTTGCCGGCGCGCTTCCAGCCAAAGCCGGCGCAACCAAGCCGCGTGATAGGGCCCATCTGAATGTTTTACTGGCTGATCGAGCTTTCCAATACCGTTCCCGGTTTTGGCATCTTCCGCGGCGTCTTCAACGTGTTTCGCTACATCACCTTCCGCACCGGCGGCGCGATGGTGACGGGCGCGCTGTTCGTCTTCCTGTTCGGGCCCTGGATCATCGATCATCTGCGGCTGCGGCAAGGCAAGGGCCAGCCGATCCGCACCGACGGTCCGGCATCGCATTTGATCTCCAAGAAGGGCACGCCGACGATGGGCGGGCTGATGATCCTGTCCGGCCTCGTGGTGTCGACGCTGCTGTGGGCCAACCCGCTCAATCCCTATGTGTGGATCGTGCTGGCGGTGACACTCGGCTTCGGCTTCGTCGGCTTCTATGACGATTATCTGAAGGTCACCAAGCAGAGCCACAGCGGCTTCGCGGGCAAGCTGCGCCTCCTGATCGAGGCGGTGATCGCGCTCGTGGCCTGCTACGCGCTGGTGCGGCTCGGCCGCGATGCGACCTCGACCTCGCTCGCGATCCCGTTCCTGAAGGACGTGGTGATCAATTTCGGCTGGTTCTTCGTGATCTTCGGCGCGTTCGTCATCGTCGGCGCCGGCAATGCGGTGAACCTGACCGACGGCCTCGATGGACTTGCGATCGTGCCGGTCATGATCGCAGCCGCCAGTTTCGGCATGATCTCGTATTTGACCGGCAACGCAGTGTTTTCCGACTACCTGCAGATCCGCTACGTCGCCGGCACCGGCGAACTCGCGGTGTTGTGCGGCGCGGTGCTCGGCGCCGGCCTCGGCTTCCTCTGGTTCAACGCGCCGCCGGCCTCGATCTTCATGGGCGACACCGGCTCGCTCGCGCTCGGCGGCATGCTGGGTGCGACCGCGGTGGCCGTGAAGCACGAGATCGTGCTGGCGGTCATCGGCGGCCTGTTCGTGCTGGAAGCCGTCTCGGTGATCGTGCAGGTCGCCTCGTTCAAGATGACCGGCAAGCGCGTGTTCCGGATGGCGCCGCTGCACCATCATTTCGAGCAGAAGGGCTGGACCGAGCCGCAGATCGTGATCCGGTTCTGGATCATTTCGGTGATGCTGGCGCTCGCCGGCCTCTCCACGCTGAAGCTGCGGTGAGAGCTATGCGATCGCACCACCGTCATTCCGGGGCGATGCGTCAGCATCGAACGCGGAATCTAGAGATTCCGGGTTCGTGCTTTGCACGCCCCGGAATGACGGACGCGGGGGAGGCCGCATGATCCCCGTCACTTCCTTCGCCGGCAAGACCGTCGCCGTTTTCGGCCTCGGGGGCTCGGGCCTCGCCAGCTGCCACGCGCTGAAAGCGGGCGGCGCGGAAGTCATCGCCGCCGACGATAACAATGACAACGTCGCCAAGGCGGCGCAGGCGGGTTTCACCACCGCCGACCTGCGTACGGTGTCATGGGCGAATTTCGCCGCGTTGATCCTGACCCCCGGCGCGCCGCTGACGCATCCGGCGCCGCATTGGTCGGTGACGATGGCGCGGCTGGCCGGTGTCGAGGTGATCGGCGACATCGAATTGTTCTGCCGCGAGCGGCGGCGACACGCCCCCGACGCGCCCTTTGTCGCCATCACCGGCACCAACGGCAAATCGACCACCACGGCGCTGATCGCGCATCTGATGAAGGTCGCCGGCTACGACACCCAGATGGGCGGCAATATCGGCACCGCGATCCTGTCGCTGCAGCCGCCGCGGATGGGCCGCGTGCATGTGGTCGAGATGTCGTCCTACCAGATCGATCTCGCGCCGTCGCTCGATCCCTCGGTCGGCATCCTGCTCAATGTCAGCGAGGACCATATCGACCGCCACGGCACGCTGGAAAACTATGCCGCCGTGAAGGCGCGGCTGGTCGCCGGCGTGCAGCCGAACGGCACCTCCATCGTCGGCGTCGACGACGGCTGGTGCCGCAACATCGCCGACCGGCTCGATCAGGCCGGCAAGCGCGTGGTGCGGATCTCGGTAAAATATCCGCTGGCCGACGGCGTCTATGTCGAGCGCGAGACCATCGCGCAGGCCGCGGGCGGCGCCCGCACCGAGATCGCGCGGCTGGGCGGCATCGGTTCGCTGCGCGGACTGCACAACGCGCAGAATGCCGCCTGCGCGGCCGCCTGCACGCTCGCCATGGGCATCTCGTCCGACATATTGCAAAAGGGCCTGAGGAGTTTTCCCGGCCTCGCGCACCGCATGGAGCAGGTCGGCCGCCGCGGCAACGTGCTGTTCGTCAACGATTCCAAGGGCACCAATGCGGACGCCGCCGCGCACGCGCTGTCGTCCTTTGCCGACATCTTCTGGATCGCCGGCGGCAAGCCGAAGCAGGGCGGCATCACAGGCCTCACCGAATATTTCCCGCGGATCCGAAAGGCCTATCTGATCGGCGAGGCCGCGCAGGAATTCGCCGGCACGCTCGGCGATCAGGTGCCGCACGAGATTTCCGAAACGCTGGATGTGGCGGTCGCCAACGCCGCGCGCGATGCGGAAGCCTCGGGGCTCGCCGACCCGGTCGTGCTGCTGTCGCCAGCCTGCGCCTCGTTCGACCAGTACCGCAATTTCGAAATCCGCGGCGCCAGGTTCCGCGATCTGGTGACGGCCATCCCGGGTGTCAAGCCGGTCGTTTGATCGTAGGATCGGTAGAGCGCAGCGAAACCCATCAATCCAGGGCAGCGAACGGAGGAGATGGGTTCGCTGCGTCTACCCATCCGGCGCGTGGAGGGCATCGTCAGTGGCGTTTCATACCCCCTCGCGTATTCATGTCCTGGTTGCTGCCCTTTCGATCTTGACGTGGCAAGCCGTCGCGCACGCATCGGCACTGGCCGCCGACGGCGTGACACTGACTGAGTCGATGATCTCCTGGAGCACGGTCAAATATGCAACCGATGCGGAGAACGGCTTCGTCGCCGGATCGTTCGACATGAACATCATCGTCGATCGCCCGTTCAAATCCTACGTTCTGGAGAACCGCTACCTCAAGGTTACGCTCGTTCCAGAATTTGGCGGGCGCATCCTTTCCATGATCTACAAGCCGACTGGCCGCGAGCAGCTCTACCGGGCCGAGGTCGGCGTTCCCTTCGGCATGAACGCCGGCAATTTCTATTACAACTGGCTGATGGTGTATGGCGGCATCTTCCCCACCTTCCCCGATCCCGAACACGGCAGGGCATGGGGCAGGCCTTGGGCGTTCAACGTCGTTAAGCAGAGCGCCGGTGAAGTGACGGTATCGATGTCGTTCAATGACGATATCGCCTATCCCGCCGCGCCAGCCCGGTTTCTCAAGGGCGCGACTGGTATCCAGGCGACATATACGTGACGCTGAAAGCCGATCGCGCCGCGCTCAACGCGCGGGTCGTGCTGGAGAATCCGCAGGACCGCGCGATCGATTACGAATACTGGACCTGCACGACGCTGGCGCCGGGTTCGGACCCGGACCATCCCAGGACGACCGGCGGCGCCGAAATCATCGCGCCGATCGAGGCCTACACCACACCACGCTATTGGGCCCACCTGGCCGAGGGTGATGAGCGCACGGCCAAGGGGCGCCGCTTCGAAAAGCTGCGTTACTTCAAGAAGTGGCCGTCGATGGGCATCGCCTATGCAGCGCCCGACATGCAGGGGGGCAATTTCTGGGGCGTCATCAACCACGACAATGAAGAGGGCATCATCCGCATCGCCGACAACAGTATCACGCGCGGCCTGAAGATGTGGACGTGGGGATTCCCCACGTTCACCGAGGAGACCGACGCGCGCAAGGAGCCGACCGAGGCGCGGCCTTATGTCGAACTGTGGGGCGGCCTGTCCGACCAGTTTTTCCACCCCCTCCAATTGCCCGCGCATGGCGAAGTCTCCATCCCCGAGACCTACAGCCCGACCGTCGGCATGAGCAACGTGACTGCCGCGAACGACAACATCCTGATCAATTTCTCGGCCAACGCATCCGCTGCCAACCTCGAGTTCTTCAGCATCGAACCAGCCGCGCCATTGCGCGTCGCGCTAAGGCGCGGCGATACGGTGGTGTTCGACGAAGCCGTGCCGCCCGACCCAAAAAACGGAAACCGCATTTCGATGGCGATGCCTGACGGTGGCGACGAACGGGCAAGGCTGACGATCGCGCGTGCCGATGGAAAGGTGCTGATCGCGGCCGAGGCGAAAACTAAGTGATCGCGATCGGACCGGCAGAGGCAGACGCCGCGACTGGCTTACCGAAGCTGTTCGTGCTAGGATCGCTGCATGGAATCGGCATCGCCTCCTGGCCTCTCCAGAGACTTGTTGTCCGACTTGGAGAGGAGGTTTTTCTGGTGGGAACCAGTCGGTTCCCAGCCGCGTTCGGAGGCGCGAGTTCTCGCCCAAGCGATGTGCATGGCAGGGTTCGAAGAGATCCGGCGACTTGAGCAAACGCTCGGCTACGATCTTCTTGCCGAGACCATGCTTCGGGCCGAGCCGGGATGGATCGACGAGCGTTCATGGGAGTTTTGGCGCGGCCGCCTGACGCGGGCGACTGGCCGCGCGATACCCGATGCAGCTCCGGCGAGGTCGTTCGATGCCGATCCTGTTTGAGCCTCGGATAGACGAACTGGACCGTGCGTCAAGGGTCGGCACTATCCGTCAGCATTGCTACGCGTGGCTTGTAGCCTAGCGATATAGTCCCGTCTTGAAATCTCCACCATGTAACCCGAGTGGAGCGTTTCTCGACGTCGAGCCACCGTCCAAATATCCACCTTTGGTTCCTGCGAGCCAGGGCAGCTTTTGCTGGAGGTGGTTCGTCACCGGTTGCCCGGAAAGGCCGAGCTTGTTGAGGGGCCAAATTCCCGATGAAACGATTTCCAGTGTCGCGCGGTTAAGTTTGACACCTGGCCCAAAGGATCTCCTAAGATCGAATGGATCGACCTTCTCGATTGTCATGGGATTGTTGAAGTCATGAAAACGAACCAGCATCGGCAGGCTCGTCAACGGCAACTCCCGCTTCCCAGACAATTGCTGAATCTGTCTCAGACCGTCGGTAACAGGACTCGGGAACGCTCCGCCGGGAAAGCTGAACGCGCGCAGCACGATATAGTCGGGCCCCGATCGGCTATCGGTGTCTCCCTTCAACAGCGCGAACAACGAACCCCGGGGACCGAGATCGAGGACAACGGCTTCACCGCGAATTCCAATGGAGAATTCTGCACTCGAAATTGGATCGTTGTTCTTGCTGTAGGTTACTTCGATCACCCCCGAACCCGTCTTTGGCGCGCCTTCGACCTCGGCCTCGAGCGTCAACCGATATCGTATTGTCGTGCTGAAGATTGCGACGTAAACGGCCACAACGACGACCACCAACGCCGCGAATAAACCCAGTCGTCTCATCTCCTGCTCCCGATTCATCCGGCGTGTAGTTGCAAATGTGTGCACTGAGAGATTGAAAAGACGATAAGGCGATGGTTTGACTCATACGACGTCATGTCGGGCCGGCATTGATGGGACGTGGAGCCCCGGTGCGAAGGAGGACATAAACGGTTGGTGGGGGCCCATCAGAAAAGTTACCCATCTCATTAACCGCTCGTAAACCATCCTCCGCCACCAATGGGCGTTACCTCTGCATCCGGGGACGTCCATGCTGCACCGTGACCAACGCACGCCGTTTTCGGAATGGTGGTGGACCGTCGACAAGCTGCTGCTCGGCGCGATCATGATCCTGATGCTGGGCGGGGTGATCCTGTCGCTGGCGGCGTCGCCGCCGGTGGCGACGCGGATCGGGCTCGATCCCTTCCATTTCTTCGGCCGGCACGTGCTCTTCCTGGTGCCCTCCCTGGTCGTGCTGATCGCCGTGTCGTTCCTGTCGCCCAGGCAAATCCGCCGCCTCGCGCTGCTGGTGTTCGTGGCCAGCATCATCCTGATCGTGATGACGCTCGCCTTCGGCGCCGAGGTGAAGGGCTCGCGGCGCTGGATCACGCTGCTTGGCGTCAACATCCAGGCCTCCGAATCCGCCAAGCCGGCGTTCGTCGTGATGGCGGCGTGGCTGTTCGCGGAGTCCACAAAACGTCCGGAGATGCCGGCGACGTCGATGGCGATCGTGCTGCTGCTGATGCTGGTGTCGCTGCTGGTGATGGAGCCGGATTTCGGCCAGACCATGCTGATCCTGATGGTGTGGGGTTCGCTGTTCTTCATCGCGGGCATGCGGATGGTCTGGGTCGCGGGCCTCGCCGGCGCCGCGGCGGCCGGCTTGTTCAGCGCCTATCTGTTCGTTCCGCACGTCGCCGGTCGCATCAAGCGCTTCATGAACCCGGCCTCGGGTGACACGTTCCAGGTCGACACCGCGATGGAAGCGTTCTGGAACGGCGGCTGGTTCGGCCTCGGGCCGGGCGAGGGGATCGCCAAGCGCAGCCTGCCGGACAGCCATACCGACTTCGTGTTCGCGGTCGCCGCGGAAGAATTCGGCATCATCCTGTGCCTGGCGCTGGTCTCCCTGTTCGCCTTCATCGTGATTCGGACGCTGACGCGCGCCTATGCCAGCGAGGACATGTTCGCGCGCTTTGCCGCCTCCGGCCTTGCGATCCTGTTCGGCGTGCAGGCCGCGATCAACATGGCGGTCAATCTGCAGCTGATCCCCGCCAAGGGCATGACGCTGCCGTTCATCTCCTATGGCGGCTCGTCGATCATCTCGCTGGCCTATGGCGTCGGCATGATGCTGGCGCTGACCCGGCAGCGTCCGCGCACCGAGGTCGAATCGATGAATGCCGCCGTGGTGTCGCGCGGCTACGCCTGATCGCACGTCCGTGGTGACGGCGGGCCCGCGGTCCGCTATTGGGGGGACATGGACAACAATGCGCCCCTCATTCTCCTCGCCGCCGGCGGCACCGGCGGCCATCTGTTTCCGGCCGAAGCGCTCGGCGTCGAGCTGATCAAGCGCGGACTGCGGGTGCGTCTGGCGACCGACGCCCGCGCGCTGCGCTACAGCGGCCTGTTCACCAGCAACGATATCGACGTGGTGCCGAGCGAGACCGTTCGGGGCCGCAACCCGGTGGCGTTGGCACGTACCGTGATCATGCTCGGCTATGGAACGGGTATCGCCATCAATCTGGTGCGGCGGCTGAAGCCCGCCGCCGTGGTCGGCTTCGGCGGCTATCCGACGCTGCCGCCGCTGATGGCGGCGCGCCTGCTTGGCGTGCCCGGCATCATCCACGACGCCAACGCCGTGCTCGGCCGCGCCAATCGTTTTCTCTCCCGCCGCGTCAACGCCATCGCCACCTCGCTGCCCGGCGTGCTCGATCGCGATCCCGATCTCGCCGGCAAGACGGTGACCGTCGGCACCCCGATGCGGCCGGCGATTCTCGCCGCCGCCGCCGTTCCGTTCGAACCGCCCGAGCCGAACGGGCCGCTGCGGATCCTGGTGGTCGGCGGCAGCCAGGGCGCGCGGGTGATGAGCGATATCGTGCCGGGAGCGATCGAAAGGCTGGAGCCGGTGCTGTGGCGCCGGCTGGTGCTGACCCAGCAGGTGCGCCAGGAGGACATGGCGCGGGTACGCGCGATCTACGAGCAGCACAACATCACCGTCGAGTTGGCGCCGTTCTTTACCGACCTGCCGGCGCGGCTGGCGTCCAGCCATCTCGTGATCTCCCGCTCCGGCGCCGGCACGGTGGCGGAACTTGCCGCGATCGGGCGTCCCTCGATCCTGGTGCCGCTGCCCGGCGCCATCGATCAGGACCAGTTCGCCAACGCCGGCGTGCTGGCGAAGGTGGACGCGGCGCTGTGCATTCCACAGGCCGAATTCACGCCGGACCGGCTGGCGGCAGAAATCTCTGCATTCGCCGCCGATCCCGCCCGGCTGACCGCGATGGCATCCGCCGCCCGCGGCGTCGGCCGGCTGGACGCGGCGGAACGGCTGGCCGATCTGGTGATGAAAACGGCGGGAATCTAGGCCGCTCCCGATATTTTCATTTTATTGCGTCATGGCCGGGCTTGTCCCGGCCATCCACGTCTTTCATAAGTCGCCACGAAGAAGACGTGGATGCCGGGGACCAGCCCGGGCATGACGGCGAAGGTGACATATTCATGAGACTGCCGCGCGAGATCGGACCCATTCACTTCGTCGGGATCGGCGGCATCGGCATGAGCGGCATCGCCGAGGTGCTGGCCAATCTCGGCTATACCGTGCAGGGCTCGGATGCCTCCGAAAGCGGCAATGTCGCGCGGCTGCGCGACAAGGGCGTCACGGTCTCGGTCGGCCACAAGGCCGAGAATGTCGACGGCGCCGAGGTCGTCGTGGTCTCGACCGCGATCAAGCGCGACAACCCCGAACTGATGGCGGCGCGCGCCCGGCGCATTCCGGTGGTGCGCCGCGCCGAAATGCTGGCTGAACTGATGCGGCTGAAGAGCTGCGTCGCGATCGCCGGCACCCATGGCAAGACCACGACGACCACGATGGTGGCGACGCTGCTCGACGCCGGCGGCCTCGACCCGACCGTGATCAACGGCGGCATCATCAATGCTTACGGCTCCAACGCCCGCCTCGGCGCCGGCGACTGGATGGTGGTGGAAGCCGACGAGAGCGACGGCACCTTCCTGAAACTGCCGTCCGACGTCGTCATCGTCACCAACATCGATCCCGAGCATCTCGATCACTTCAAGACGTTCGAGGCGATCCAGGAGGCGTTCCGCCATTTCGTCGAGAACGTGCCGTTCTACGGTTTTGCCGTGATGTGTACCGACCATCCCGTGGTGCAGAGCCTGGTCGGCAAGATCGAGGACCGCCGCATCATCACCTATGGCGAGAACCCGCAGGCCGACGCGCGGCTGGTCGACCTGACGCCGATGGGCGGCGGATCGAAATTTTCGGTGGTGTTTCGCGACCGCAAGACCGATGCCCTTCACCAGATTTCCGATCTCATGCTGCCGATGCCCGGGCGGCACAACGCGTTGAACGCGACGGCGGCCATTGCGGTAGCGCATGAACTCGGCTTAACGGACGAGGCGATCCGGCAAGCGCTCGCGGGCTTCGGCGGCGTCAAGCGGCGCTTCACCCGGACCGGCGAGTTCAACGGCGTCACGGTGATCGACGATTACGGTCACCACCCGGTGGAGATCGCGGCCGTTCTTAAAGCGGCGCGTGAATCCACCAATGGCAAGATCGTCGCCGTGGTGCAGCCGCATCGCTATACCCGCCTGCAATCGCTGTTCGAGGAATTCTGCACCTGCTTCAACGACGCCGATGCGGTCGTGGTCGCCGAGGTCTATGCGGCCGGCGAGACGCCGATCGAAGGCATCGACCGCGACCATTTCGTCACCGGCCTGCGCGCCCATGGCCATCGCGAGGTGATCCCGCTGCCGAACGCCGCGGAACTGGCCAGGATCGTCCACGCCATCGCCGGCAAGGGCGACCTCGTCGTCTGCCTCGGCGCCGGCAACATCTCCCAATGGGCCTACGCGTTGCCCGGCGAATTGAAGGCGCTGGGGTGATGGGGGGCAGCAACGAACGCCGGTGCGCGCGGCCACCCCTCTCCCTAACCCTCTCCCGCAAGGGGAGAGGGAACCCTTCCGCCGGTGCGTCCCTCACTCGCTCGTTTCATTCCGAAGAGCCCGTCATTCATCGTGAGGTGAGCACGCTGCTTAGACTCCCTCCCCCCTTGCGGGGGAGGCTTGGGGAGAGGGGTAAGCTCCGGGCGCTGACAGAAGACGTCACGGGACGAGGTCTCAATTCGCATCGTGAGCTGATCGGCGCGACATGACCTTTCCCGACATCACCTCCGACCTCAAGGCCGCGATGCCGGAATTGCGCGGGCGGCTGCTGGCCAGCCAGTCGCTGGCGGAACTGACCTGGTTTCGCGTCGGCGGGCCGGCGCAGGCGCTGTTTACGCCGGCGGATGAAGGGGATCTCGCCTATTTCCTGAAGCATCTTCCGAACGACTTGCCGGTCCATGTCGTCGGCGTCGGCTCCAATCTGATCGTGCGCGACGGCGGCCTGGAAGGCGTGGTGATCCGCCTGTCGCCGCGCGCGTTCGGCGAGACGTCCGCTTCCGGGGATACCGTCAGCGCTGGCGCGGCGGCGCTCGACAAGCGCGTGGCCGAGACCGCCGCCGCCGCCGGCATCGGCGGGCTGGAATTCTTGTTCGGCATCCCCGGCACCATCGGCGGCGCGCTGCGGATGAATGCCGGCGCCAATGGCGGCGAGACCAAGGACGTCCTGATCGAAGCCGTCGGCATCGGTCGCGACGGCACAAGGCACGTGTTCGGCAATGCCGACATGAAGTTCGTCTACCGCAACAGCGGCGTCGATCCCTCGATCATCTTCACCTCGGCGCGGTTTCGCGGGCAGATCGCCGATCCCGAAACCATCCGCGCGCGGATGAACGAGGTGCAGACCCACCGCGAGACCGCTCAGCCTATACGGGAAAAGACCGGCGGCTCGACCTTCAAGAATCCACCCGGCCACAGCGCCTGGAAACTGATCGATGCCGCCGGCTGCCGCGGCCTGCGCGTCGGCGGCGCCCAGGTCTCGGAAATGCACTGCAACTTCCTCATCAACACCGGCAACGCCACCGCGCAGGATATTGAAACGCTGGGCGAAACCGTGCGCGCGCGGGTCAAGGCGAATTCTGGAATCGAGCTACACTGGGAAATCAAGCGGATCGGGATTTCCTCCTGATCGTCATTCCGGGGCGCGCGTAGCGCAAACCCGGAATCCAGAGGTGATTGGAAAAGGAGATTCCGGGTTCGATGCTGCGTATCGCACCGGAATGACGGCAAGAGGCAGCAAGACGGATGCGAACAACCATTCTCTTCGGCGGCACCAACACGGAGCGGCTGGTCTCGGTCGCAAGTGCGCAGGCGCTGCATCGCGCCTTGCCGGAAGCCGATCTCTGGTTCTGGCACGTGGCCGATACCGTTCATGAAGTCGACTCGAAGGCGCTGCTCGAGCATGCGCGCCCGTTCCAGGACGAATTCGATCCCGGCAATCGCGGCCTGCCGCTGGAAGCAGCCCTCGACAAGGCGAAGGCCGAGGGTCGCGTGCTGGTGCTCGGCCTGCATGGCGGCCGGGCCGAGAACGGCGAACTGCAGGTGATGTGCGAACTGCGCGGAATTCCCTTCACCGGCTCCGGCTCGGCGTCGTCGAATCTCGCTTTCGACAAGGTGGCGGCGAAACGGTTCGCGGCGCTCGCGGGGCTAACGGCCCCGGCCGGCGTGGCGCTGCCAGATATCGATGCCGCCCTGGAGGAATATGGCAGGCTGATCGCCAAGCCGGCGCGGGACGGTTCGAGCTACGGCCTGATCTTTGTCAACGCCAGGCAGGACCTCGTCGCGGTGCGCAACGCCGCGCGGACCGAGGACTATCTGATCGAGCCGTTCGTCGGCGGAATCGAGGCGACCTGCGGCGTGCTGGAGCAGTCCGACGGCGCGCTGATTTCGCTGCCGCCGATCGAGATCGTGCCGGGCGAGGGCACCTTCGACTACACCGCCAAATACCTGCTCAAATCGACTCAGGAGATCTGCCCAGGGCGCTTTTCGTCCGAGGTCACGGCGCAGCTGCGGGACCAGGCGATGCGGGCCCATCGGGCGCTGTCGTGCCGCGGCTACTCCCGGACCGACTTCATCGTCTCGCCAAAGGGGCTGGTCTACCTGGAAACCAACACGCTGCCCGGGCTGACCGCCGCGTCGCTCTATCCCAAGGCGCTGAAGGCGCAGGGCATCGAATTTCCGGACTTTCTGCGCGACCAGATCGCGCTGGCCGAACGGCGGTGCCGGGAACGGCCTTGACCCGGTCACCGCCCGGGATCGCTAACCGGGGAACCACGGCCGGACACCAAAATTGTTTCAAAATCCTAACAGTTGAGCCGCAAACACCTCAAAAGACGCATCAAAATGCGTCACTGGTCCCCCGACTTTACACTTTGTTTACCAGTAAGTCCGAAGGTTAACGCCGGCGGCGCGCGTGGCGTTTGGCTGCCGGAGTGTGCGCTGTTCGAATTTTGATCAGCATCAGGTTCCGGCAAGGCTGAGGCACCATACGGGACCGGACCCGCAAAAGCGCTTGTGGGAAAGACACTTGGCAAGACACTTGGCAAGACGCTTGGCAACAAACCTGGCAAGAAACTTGGAATGGCTCGTGCAATGGATCGTGCAGGACGCCCCTCCCGGTCGGTGAGATCGCGGGGGCCCCAGGCTGACCTGAAAGCCGCCGCTATTGGAGCGGTCGTGCTGCTGCGCGAGTGGCTTTCCCGTCGTGCCCGCGCGTCCAAAAAGCCTTCGATCGATCGCGCGCGGCCCGATCGCCTGGTCCGCTGGGTCGAGACCTACCTGCCGAACCGCACCGGCATCGCGCTGACCGCGCTGATGCTGCTCGGCAGCACCGGCCTGGGCATCGTCAAGGGCGGCCATGTTGACGACGTCATGGCCGCGCTCAGCGACACCCGCAACGCGCTGGCCAATTCGGCCGGCTTTCGCATCACCGAGGTCGCGATCAACGGCCGCCGGCATCTGAACCAGGACGAGGTGCTCGCAATCGGCGGCGTCAACGGGCGCTCCTCGCTGCTGTTCCTCGACGCGGCTACCGTGCGCGACCGCCTGAAGGCCAATCCCTGGATTGCGGACGCGACCATCCTGAAGCTGTACCCCGGTCACCTGCAGATCGACATCGTCGAGCGTACGGCGTTCGCGCTGTGGCAGCAGGACGGCCGGCTCTCCGTGATCTCGGAGGACGGCGCCGTGCTGGAGCCGTTCGTATCGCGGCGCTTCGCGACGCTGCCGCTGGTGGTGGGCAAGGGCGCCGATACCCGCGCCCGCGACTTCCTCGCGCTGCTGGACCGTTACCCGCAGGTGCGCGCCGCGACCAAGGCGGCGATCCTGGTCGGCGAACGGCGCTGGAATCTGCGGCTGAACGACGGCCTCGACGTCCGCCTGCCGGAGAACGACGTCGGCAACGCGCTGGCGATGCTGAGCAAGCTCGACCGGGAGGACCGGCTGTTCTCGCGCGACATCACCGCCATCGACATGCGGCTGCCGGACCGCCTCACGGTGCAATTGTCGGAAGACGCGGCCAGGGCGCGCGAAGAACTGTTCAAGGACAAGAAGACCAAGAAGAAGCCGGGTGACGCTGTATGAGTGGCTTCGATCGCAACCAGACCCCGAAGACGCGGCCTGTCGACCACAAGCGTACGGCGATGGTCGCCTCGCTGGACATCGGCACCAGCAAGATCGCGTGCATGATCGCGCGGCTGAAGCCGTCGCCGCCGAGCGAGGCGCTGCGCGGCCGCACCCACGCGGTCGAACTGATCGGCTACAGCCAGATCCAGTCGCGCGGCGTCAAGGCCGGCGGCGTGATCGACCTTGCCGAATGCGAGCAGGCGGTGCGTCAGGCGGTGGCGCTGGCCGAACGCATGGCCAAGGTCCGGGTCGAGTCGGTGTTGCTGTCGGTGTCCGGCGGCCGGCTGCAGGGCCAGCTGGTCGAGGCCGCCGCCGACATCAGGGGCGGGGCGGTGACCGCCGATGACGTCACAAGGGTGACTTCCACCGGCATGCACCACGCCACCGGCGAGGGCCGCACCGTGCTGCATGCGCTGCCGGTCGGCTACGCGCTCGACGGCGTCAAGGGCATCCGCGACCCCCGCGGCATGGTGGCCCGGCAGTTCGGCGTCGACATGCAGGTGGTGACCGTGGACGCCACGGTCGCCCGCAACCTGATGCTGGTGGTCGAACGCTGCCACCTCAACGTCGAGGCCATGGCGGCGAGCCCCTATGTCGCAGGCCTGTCCGTGCTGACCGACGACGAGGCCGATCTCGGCGCCGCCGTGGTCGAGATGGGCGCGGGTTCCACCACGATCGCGACCTATTCGGGCGGCCGCTTCGTCCACGCCAGCGGTTTCGCGCTCGGTGGACAACATGTGACGATGGATCTTGCACGCGGCGTCGGCGCATGCATTGCGGATGCCGAGCGAATCAAGACGTTATATGGCACCGTGTTGACCGGCGGGTCCGACGCGCGCGAGCTGATGTCCGTTCCGACCGCGGGGGAGGAGCACGATGCTCCGCAGATCGTCTCGCGCGCCACGATCGCGAACATCGTCCGGCACCGCGCCGAGGAGATTTTTGAAATGGTCCGGGACCGGCTCGCGGATTCCCCTTTTGCGGCAGAGCCGCGGGCGCGGGTCGTCTTGAGCGGCGGGGCGTCGCAGCTGACCGGCACGGTCGAGCTGGCCGCCCGGATCCTGAACCGCCCGGTCAGGATCGGCCGTCCGCTCGGCTTCGGCCGGCTGCCCAGCGAGGCCAAGAGCGCGTCATTCGCGGTTCCGACCGGCCTATTGGTCTATCCGCAATACGCGCATCTGGAACACGTCGAACCGCGGCACGCGCCGCAGCTCAGGACAGGGACTGACGGCTATTTCGGAAAGGTCGGACGATGGCTTCGCGAGGGCTTCTGATGACCGGTCCATTGACGAAACGATTTTCACCAGACCCCGCGGCCGCCGGCCGGGGCGAACCAACGCGCGCGTCGTAATCGAGAGGCACCCATGGCACTCAATCTGACCCCCCCTGACATCAGCGAGCTGAAACCGCGGATTACCGTTTTCGGCGTCGGTGGCGCGGGCGGCAACGCCGTCAACAACATGATCACGGCCGGGCTGCAGGGCGTCGATTTCGTCGTCGCCAACACCGACGCGCAGGCGCTGACCATGTCCAAGGCGCAGCGCATCGTGCAGATGGGCACGCAGGTGACGCAGGGCCTCGGCGCGGGTTCCCAGCCCGATGTCGGCGCGGCGGCGGCGCAGGAGGTCATCGACGAGCTGCGCGACCATCTCACCGGCGCCAACATGGTGTTCGTCACCGCCGGCATGGGCGGCGGCACCGGCACCGGCGCGGCCCCGGTCATCGCCAAGACGGCGCGCGAGATGGGCATCCTGACCGTCGGCGTGGTGACCAAGCCGTTCCACTTCGAGGGCGCGCGGCGCATGCGCACCGCCGAGGCCGGCATCGCCGAGCTGCACAAGGTGGTCGATACGCTGCTGATCATCCCGAACCAGAACCTGTTCCGGGTCGCCAACGAGAAGACCACCTTCGCCGACGCCTTCGCGATGGCCGACCAGGTGCTCTATTCCGGCGTCGCCTGCATCACCGATCTCATGGTGAAGGAAGGCCTGATCAACCTCGACTTCGCCGACGTCCGCGCGGTGATGCGCGAGATGGGCAAGGCAATGATGGGCACCGGCGAGGCCACCGGCGAGAAGCGCGCGCTGACCGCGGCCGAAGCCGCGATCGCCAACCCGCTGATCGATGACAGCTCGATGAAGGGCGCGCGCGGCCTGCTGATCTCGATCACCGGCGGCAAGGACCTGACCCTGTTCGAAGTCGACGAAGCCGCCACAAGGATTCGCGAGGAAGTCGACCAGGACGCCAACATCATCGTCGGCGCCACCTTCGACGAGACGCTCGACGGCATCATCCGCGTCTCCGTCGTCGCGACCGGCATCGAGCAGGCGCAGATCGCCCGCAATGCCGGCTCCGCCCCGGCGGCCGCGACCACGGCGGTCACCCCCGCCGCGCCGGCAGCCACGCCCGACAACCGTCTGGCCGAGCTGACCGCCCGGTTGCGCGCCGACAATGCCCGGCTCGCCGAACGCGCCCAGAAGCTGGAGCCGGCGTCCGCGCCGCAGGCTGCCGCCGCGCTCGCCCAGGCCAACCCGCCGGTCAACCCGCAACTGACCTCCCACGCCACCGCTCCGGCGCCGCGCCAGTCCGCCAATGTCGAGCGCGCGGCCCTGGCCGCGATCGCCGCGGCCGTCGAGCCGCCGGCGGCGGCCCCGATCCAGTCGGCGTCCTATGGCGACGTCACCGTCCGCCCGATTGCGCAGAAGCCGAGCCTGTTCCCGGACCATGGCGAGACCGCCCGGGTCGAGCCCGAGCAGCCGCCAACGCCCGACACCTTCATTCCGCAGGCGGCCGAACGGGCGCCGCTCCGAACCCCTCGGATGCCCAAGTTCGAGGAACTGCCGATGCCGGCCCAGGCCGAGATCCGGCAGGCCCGCGGCGGCGACGTCGAAGAGGATCATCCGCAGAAGGCCAAGCTGTCGCTGCTGCAGCGGCTCGCCAATGTCGGCCTCGGCCGCCGCGACGAAGAGACCGAGCCGCCGATCGCGGCCCGTGCCTCCGGTCCGGCGATGGCGCCGCTGCCGCCGCTCCCCGAGCGCAAGCCGCAGCGCCCCCAGCAGGCGAATCATGATCCGGTATCGGAGTACGCAAAGCGCCCGGCGCCGCAGGGTCTGGACGTCCATGGCCGCCCGGCGCCTGTTGCGCCGGCGCCACAGGGTGACGACCATCTTGATATCCCGGCCTTCCTCCGGCGCCAGGCGAACTGAGCTTTTGTTACAAATGTCGTGACCAGAAGGGCCCTGGCTGAACCCGCCAGGGCCTTTCTCTTTTGCCTTGCGCCGACCCGCGATCTGCGGGCAACCAACTGATTTTAAATGATTAATTATTCATTCCGTGTTCAGCTTCACCTCGTCGAAAGCTGCCCGTTCGGGTTCCAATCCGGTTAACCGGTGGGCCGAATGCGGCAGAGATGGGGTAACAATCGGTAAACAAGCGTGAGTTGGCGCGCTTTGGGGCAGTGACTATGGTCCGCGCCGTGACTTGGGGATGCCTAGAGGACGAATCGCCGCACCTTGCGGTTCCGTTCCGGGTTAGTCGGGTAGTGGGCACTTATCGATGAAATTCAGCCGCCAAACCACGCTTCGGGCGCAAGCCACCGTCACGGGCGTTGGCGTTCATTCCGGTCTCCCCGCCAGCCTGACCGTTGGGCCTGCACCCATCGATGCAGGCTTTATTTTTGTCCGGACCGGCCTCGATGAGGCGGATCGCGAAGTTCCGGCACTCGCCAAATCCGTTACCGCCACCGATCTGGCGACGGTCCTCGGCGACGAGGAAGGCCCGCTGGTATCCACCGCGGAACATGTGCTCGCTGCCTTGCGCGGCATGGGTGTCGACAATGCCATCATCGAAGTCGATGGCCCGGAAGTTCCGATCATGGACGGCAGCGCGGCAGCCTTCGTCGCCGCGATCGACCAGGCCGGGATCGTCACCCAGCAGGCCTCCCGCCGCTTCATCCAGGTGCTGCGGCCGGTGCAGGTGGCGATCGGCGACAGTTTTGGCGAGCTGCGCCCGCATGCCGGCGGGTTCCGCGTCGAAATCGAGATCGATTTCGCCAATCCGGTGATCGGCCGCCAGAATTTCGCGCTCGATCTCAATCCGGAAAGCTTCCGCCGCGACATCGCGCGCGCCCGCACGTTCGGCTTCATGAATGACGTCGCGCGGCTCTGGAGCGCCGGCTTTGCGCGCGGCGCCTCGTTCGAGAACACGGTGGTGCTCGACCAGGACCGGCTGCTCAATGCCGAAGGCCTGCGCTATGCCGACGAATGCGCCCGCCACAAGGCGCTGGATGCGGTCGGCGATCTGACCCTGGCCGGTTTGCCGCTGCTCGGCGCCTACCGTTCGGTGCGCGGCGGCCACAAGTTGAACCACGCCGTGCTGACAGCCCTGCTGGCCGACCGCAGCGCCTGGCGGGTGGTCGAGGCCGAGCCGGTCCGCCGCTCCCGCGGTTACGTCGAGGCTGGCGCCGGCATGGTGGGAAGCCTGATCGCCCCGGCCTTTGGCCCGGACGTTTCTTGACGTTCGGTTCGAGACATCCTGCCTGCCGTTCCCTGGAACGCCGCGTCCTGAAACCGGACCGGCCGGTTTTCCGTAATAACCACAGTCGGTAATACCGCCGTCCAGCCGCCTTAATCCGGGCGAATTGGCTGCTTATCCGGTTGGTTGAGGGCCATTTTTCGGCTAGTAGGGACTGAGCGTCTCGCGCCACGGGCTCTCGAAGAATTGGGTACCAGGCATTGGGCACGGGGTGTATGGCATCCATGACCGCGGTTCATGGAGCGGCGGGCTCGGTCATCAACCCTATCAAGGCGTCAGGCACAGATTCAATGGCGGCACAGCGTATGACGCTCGAACCACGCAAAGCATTTTCCGGCCTGGCGGGGGCGTTACGGTCGCTGCTCACGGCGACGGGCCTGATCGCGCTTGCGATCCCCCTGAGCGCATGCGGCACCGGCGCGCTGTGGGACAAGTTCACCCAGAAGGACGACACCTTCAACGAGGAGCCGGCGGACAAGCTCTACAATGAGGGCTTGTACCTGATGAACCAGCGCAAGGATAACAAGGCGGCGGCGAAGAAGTTCGAGGAAGTCGATCGCCAGCATCCCTATTCGGACTGGGCGCGCAAGTCGCTGCTGATGTCGGCCTACTCCTTCTACAATCAGGGCGACTATGACAGCTGCATCGGGGCTGCGACCCGTTATGTCACGCTGCATCCCGGCAGCACCGACGCCGCCTATGCACAATACTTGATCGCCGCCTCGCATTACGACCAGATCCCGGACATCTCCCGTGACCAGGGCCGCACCGAAAAGGCGATTGCTGCGCTGGAAGAGGTGATTCGCAAATATCCGACCTCGGAATATGCGAACTCGGCCAAGGCCAAGCTCGAAGGCGCCCGCGACCAGCTCGCCGGCAAGGAGATGGACGTCGGCCGCTACTACATGGAGCGGCGCGACTACACTGCCGCCATCAACCGCTTCAAGACCGTCGTGACCCGCTACCAGACCACGCGGCATGTCGAAGAGGCGCTGGCGCGGCTCACCGAGGCCTATATGGCAATCGGCATCGTCGGCGAGGCCCAGACGGCCGCCGCCGTGCTCGGGCACAATTTTCCGGACAGCAAGTGGTACAAGGACGCCTATAATCTCGTGAAGTCCGGCGGCGTGGAGCCGAGCGAGAACAAGGGCTCCTATATCTCTCGTGCTTTCAAGAAGCTGGGGCTGGGCTGAGAAGCCTGGGCCCGCGCCACAGGCTGCGGCGACTGCCAGCCGGACCGCGACGGAAATCGCCATGCATGGCGCCGTTCACTATGCGTCCATAACGTGAACAAAAATAGTACAAAACGCTCCCAATATCTGCTAGTGATGTCTCGAATCTAACACCTGCAGAAGAGGCTCCCGGGCGGGGGCCGGTGTCAGAACCTGACCAGTGGGAGTTGCCGTCACATGCTGGCGCGTCTGTCGATCCGTGACATCGTTCTGATCGAACGCCTCGATCTCGAATTTTCCCGTGGCCTCGCGGTGCTCACCGGCGAGACCGGCGCGGGCAAGTCGATCCTGCTCGACTCCTTTGCGCTGGCGCTCGGCGGGCGCGGGGATGCCTCGCTGGTCCGCCACGGCGCGGAGCAGGGACAGGTCACGGCCACGTTCGATATCCGGAAGGGGCATCCGGCGACGAAGATCCTGGCCGACAACGGTCTCGACGACGCGAATTCCCAGGAATCCTGCGAAATGATCCTTCGCCGCGTTCAGTTCGCCGATGGCCGCACCCGTGCTTTCATCAACGACCAGTCGGTCAGCGTGCAGACGCTGAAGGCGGTCGGCGCGACGCTGGTCGAGATCCATGGCCAGCATGACGAGCGGGCGCTGGTCGACGCTGCTAGCCACCGGCGATTGCTCGATGCCTTTGCCGGCCTGGAGAAGGAAGTGACGGCGCTGGAGACGTTGTGGGGCGCGCGCCGCGCCGCCGTCATGGCGCTGGAGACGCACCGCGCCAGCATGGACCGCGCCGCCCGCGAGGCCGACTATCTGCGCCACGCCGCCGACGAACTCAGCGCGCTGAAGCCGGAGGAGGGCGAGGAGACCACGCTGGCCGCGCGCCGCACCGCCATGATGCAGGGTGAGAAGATCGCCAGCGATCTGCGCGAGGCGCAGGAGGCGGTTGGCGGCCCGCATTCGCCCGTGCCGGCGCTGGCCGCGGCGGTCCGCCGTCTCGAACGCCGCGCCGCCAATTCGCCTGCGCTGGTCGAGCCCGCCGTGAAGGCGATCGACCTCGCGATCAACGCGCTGGAGGAGGCCGACCAGCACCTCCACGCCGCGCTGATCGCGGCCGATTTCGATCCGGCCGAGCTCGAGCGCATCGAGGAGCGGCTGTTCGCGCTGCGCGCCGCCTCGCGCAAATATTCGACGCCGGTCGACGGGCTGGCGGCACTGGCCGCCAAGTTCGCCGCCGACGTCGCGCTGATCGATGCCGGTGCGGGCCGGTTGAAGAAGCTGGAAGCCGCCGCCGCCGAGGCCGACCAGCGTTTTGGCGCGGCTGCGGCGAAGCTGTCGGCGGCGCGCAGCAAATCGGCCGACAAGCTCAACAAGGCCGTCAATGCCGAACTGGCGCCGCTCAAGCTCGAGCGCGCCAGGTTCATGACCCAGGTCGTGAGCGACGCCGGCGCGCCCGGCCCGCACGGCATCGACCGGGTCGAGTTCTGGGTGCAGACCAATCCGGGCACCAAGGCAGGACCGATCATGAAGGTCGCCTCCGGCGGCGAACTGTCGCGCTTCCTGCTCGCGCTGAAGGTGGTGCTGGCCGATCGCGGCTCGGCGCCGACGCTGGTGTTCGACGAAATCGACACCGGGGTCGGCGGCGCGGTGGCGGACGCCATCGGCTCGCGCCTTGCCCGCCTCGCCGGCGGGGTTCAGGTGATGGCCGTGACCCACGCGCCCCAGGTCGCCGCGCGCGCCAGCCAGCATTTGCTGATCTCCAAGGATGCGCTGGACCGCGGCAAGCGCGTCGCCACCCGCGTCAACGCGCTCGCCGCCGACCGCCGCAGCGAGGAAATCGCCCGCATGCTGGCCGGCGCCGAGATCACCGTGGAGGCGAGGGCCGCGGCGCGGCGGCTGCTGCAGGCGGCCAGCTAGCTGTCGTGCTCCGGGCTGGCAGCGCGCCGCATTGCGCTGCGTCCGGGGCGAGAATCCCGCGACTTTGCTTCAGGGCCTGCTTCGTCGTATTCAACCCGCATGGCCAAGACAGCGAAAACCGGAACCCCCACCGACGTCGCCAAACTCACCAAGGCCCAGGCCAAGGTCGAGCACAAGCGGCTGTCGCTGGAAATGGAAGCGCATAACGAGCGTTACTACCAGAAGGACGCACCGACGATATCAGATGCGGCCTACGACGCGCTGCGCCAGCGGCTGGAGGCGATCGAGGCGAAATTCCCCGATCTGGTCACGACCGATTCGCCGACGCAAAAGGTCGGCGCGGCGCCGGCGCGCGGCTTCGCCAAGGTGCAGCACGCCGTTCCCATGCTGTCGCTCGGCAACGCGTTCAGCGACGAGGACGTCACCGAATTCGTCGACCGCATCCGCCGCTTCCTCAAGCTTGATGCCGAGCACATTCCGGCGCTGGTCGCCGAGCCGAAGATCGACGGCCTGTCGCTGTCGCTGCGCTACGAGGACGGCGAGCTGGTCCGTGCCTCGACGCGGGGCGATGGCTTTACCGGCGAGGACGTCACCGCCAACGTCCGCACCATCAAGGATGTGCCGCACACGCTGAAGGGCCGCAACATTCCGGCGGCCTGCGAGTTGCGCGGCGAAGTCTACATGCTGAAGAAGGATTTTCTCGAGCTCAACAGGAAACAGGCCGAGGCGGACGACACCGTGTTCGCCAACCCGCGCAACTCGGCGGCCGGCTCGCTGCGCCAGAAAGACGTCTCGATCACCGCGTCGCGGCCGCTGAAATTCTTCGCCTATACCTGGGGCGAGATGAGCGAGCGGCCGGCCGATACCCAGCACGGCATGCTGGCCTGGATGGACAAGGCCGGCTTCGTCGTCAATCCGCTGACGACGCTGTGCAAGAATGTCGACGCCGTCCTGGAATTCTATCGCAGGATCGGCGAGCAGCGCGCCTCGCTCGGCTACGACATCGACGGCGTGGTCTACAAGGTCGATCGGCTCGACTGGCAGGACCGGCTCGGCTTCGTGTCGCGCAGCCCGCGCTGGGCGATCGCGCACAAATTCGCCGCCGAGCAGGCGACCACCATTCTCAACGGCATCGACATCCAGGTCGGCCGCACCGGCGCGCTGACGCCGGTGGCGCGGCTGGAGCCGGTCACCGTCGGCGGTGTCGTCGTGTCGAACGCGACGCTGCACAATGAGGATTACATCAAGGGCATCGGCAATGACGGCGGCCCGATCCGCGATGGCGTCGATCTGCGCGTCGGCGACACCGTCGTCGTGCAGCGCGCCGGCGACGTCATTCCGCAGGTCGTCAGCGTCGTCATCGACAAACGGCCGAAGGATGCAAAGCCCTACAAGTTTCCGGAGACGTGCCCGGTTTGCGGCAGCCATGCGGTGCGGGAGGAGGGCGAGGCGGTGCGCCGTTGCACCGGCGCCCTGATCTGCCCCGCGCAGGCCGTGGAACGGCTGAAGCATTTCGTCTCGCGGCTGGCGTTCGATATCGACGGCCTCGGCGACAAGCAGATCCAGGAATTTTACGAGGATGGTCTCGTGATGTCGCCGGTCGATATCTTCACGCTGCGGAAGCGCGATGCGCGTGCAACCAGTAAATTGATGGAGCGCGAGGGCTATGGCGAGACCTCGGTGCGCAATCTGTTCAACGCGATCGACGCGCGCCGCTCGATCGACCTGCATCGCTTGATCTTCGCGCTCGGCATCCGCCATGTCGGCGAGGGCAATGCCAAGCTGCTGGCGCGGCACTACCGCACCATCGAGAACTTTCGCGAGGCGATGCTCGCCGCCGCGAAGGGTACCAAGGACGAAGAGAACACGACGGAGGCCTACCAGGACCTCAACAATATCGGCGGCATCGGCGAGATCGTCGCCGACGCCGTGGTCGAATTCTTCGCCGAGCCGCGCAACGTCAAGGCGCTCGGCGAGCTCCTGGAAGAGATCGAGGTGAAGCCGGCCGAACAGCCGCGCAAGAGCTCGCCGGTGTCCGACAAGACCGTCGTGTTCACGGGCTCGCTGACGAAATTCACGCGCGATGAAGCCAAGGCGGTGGCCGAGCGTCTCGGCGCCAAGGTCGCGGGTTCGGTGTCGAAGAAGACGGATTACGTCGTGGCCGGTGAGGACGCTGGCTCGAAGCTGACGAAAGCGCGCGAGCTTGGGGTGGCCGTGCTGACCGAGGACGAGTGGTTGACGTTGATTGGGGAGTAGGACTTCGCTGCTTCCACAAGCAACGCCGTCATCACCCGCGAAGGCGGGTGATCCAGTATCCCAGAGACGTCTTTTGTCTACCGAGAAGCCGCGGCGTACTGGATCCTCCGCCTTCGCGGAGGATGACAGCGGAGGGCAAGGTGCGAGCGTCGCTCATCACCCTCACAGCATCCCGCTCTCTTCCTCCTCCGCCTTCTTGATCAGTTCCTCGCTGACCACGACCGTCTGCCGCGGCACCAGGAAGAACATCGCCGATGCGCAGGCGATCGACAGCGCGAAGATCGCCGATGTCAGCGGCAGCGTTGACGTGGAGTGGCCGCCGAGATAGGCGCCGAATTGCGACACCAGCGCGCCGATGCCCTGCTGCAGGAAGCCCATCGCGCCGGCGGCGGTGCCGGCGGCCTCGGGGCGGACGCTGATGGCGCCGGCGGCGGCGTTGTTCATCACGAAGGCGTTGGCGACCATCACGATCATCTGGGTGCCGAACAGCCACATCGGCGCCTGGTTGGTGCCGGTGAGGCTCAGCACGAGGTTGAGCGACGCGCCCGCGAACTGCAACGCGAGGCCGAACCAGATCAGTCTTTCCAGCGAATGTCGCGGCGCGAAGCGGACGCAGAACAGGTTGCCGAGGAGATAGGCGAAACCCGTCGTCGCGAACCACGCGCCATATTCGGCGGTGGTGCGGCCCATCTGCGTCACCACGATGTAAGGTCCGCCGCCGGCAAAGGTGAAGATGATCTGCGAGGCCAGCACCTGGCACAGCACGAAGCCAAGGAAAGCGCGGTCGCGGATCAGTTTGCCGACGTCGCCGCGAAAGCTGCTGCTGGCGGCGCGCGCCCGCCGCGTCTCGGGCAGGGCCAGGGCGATCAGCACCGATACGCTGAGCGAGGACACCGTGATGAAATAGAAGATCGCGCGCCAGCCGAACGCGGTTTCCAGCAGGCCGCCGACCAGCGCGCTCAGCATCTGCGCCGTCATCATCACGCCAATCACGAGGCTGATCATCGAACTGATGCGGTCGCGGCTGTAGAGGTCGCGGATGATGGCGCGGCTGATCACCATGCCGCTGGCGCCGCCGAGCGCCTGCAGGAACCGCGCGGCGATCAGTTGCGGCAGGTTCTGTGCCAGCGAGCAGCCGATGCTCGCCGCCACCATCAGCGCGAGGCCCGCGAGCAGCACCGGGCGGCGGCCGAACCTGTCGGACAGCGGCCCCATGATGAGCTGCGAGCAGGCGATGCCGACCATGTAGAGCGACACCGTCATCTGCGCCACGGAAATGTCGCCGCCGAACGTGGTCGCCAGCACCGGCAGCGCCGGCACCAGCATATACAGCGAGATCGGCGCGACGCCGGTCATGGTGACCAGCATCAGCAGCATGATCTTCGAGGTCGCGACGGCATCCGCCGCCGCGCCGGGCGGCTTGCCCGCGACGCCGTGCATCTCGTCCTGATCCCTGGTGGTTGAAGATTCTGATTAAATTCACTGTAGCGCGCTGGCGCCGCGCGGGTACGGGTGTTTCAGCATGCGGCCATGCCGAATTGGGCAGGCGGGCACGTTCCGCCGCGCGAAACGGGATTTGCTGCCATACTACGGCTGTCCGACCCGTCATCCTGAGGTGCTCGCCACTTCGGCGAGCCTCGAAGGATGCGAGCCCGTGGCCCATCCTTCGAGGCGCGCAAGAGCGCGCACCTCAGGATGACGTCGTTAGCGTGGCTCCCTGCAATAGGTTTGCGCAAGCTGCGCGATAGGCTCACAGCCTCTACGCGAAAACGCCTAAAGCGGCAGCAGCGCCGCCGTCGCCTCGTCCAGCCACAGCCGGGTGGCGTTGTCGTCGAGATGCGGGCGGACGGCGCGGTTGACGCGCGCGTGGTAGTCGTTGAGCCATTTCAGCTCGGTCGCGCTCAGCATGTTGACGTCGATCAGGCGGCGGTCGATCGGCGCCAGGGTCAGCGTCTCGAACGCATTCACCGGCTTCTCCGCGCCCGCGACATCGGCGCCGATGACGAGCTCGAGATTCTCGATCCGGATGCCGTAGGCGTCGGTCTTGTAGTAGCCGGGCTCGTTGGAGAGGATCATGCCGCGCTTCAACGGCGTGGTGCCGAGTTTCGAAATCCGCGCCGGGCCCTCGTGCACCGAGAGGTAGCTGCCGACGCCGTGGCCGGTGCCGTGCTCGAAATCGAGCCCGGCCTGCCACAGATATTGCCGCGCAAAGGAATCGAGCTGCGCGCCGGTGTTGCCCTCGGGGAAGACCGCCCGCGCGATCGCGATGTGGCCGCGCAGCACGCGGGTGAAGCGGTCGCGCATCTCGTCGGTCGGCGCGCCGATCGCGATGGTGCGGGTGACGTCGGTGGTGCCGTCCTCATATTGCGCGCCGGAATCGATCAGCAGCAGATCGCCAGGCGCAACCCGCCGGTTGCTCTTGCGGGTCACGCGGTAATGCACGATCGCGCCGTTCGGTCCGGTGCCGGCGATGGTCGGGAAGGAGACATCCTTCAGCGCGCCGGTCCGGCGCCGGAACGTTTCCAGCGCCTCGACGGTGTCGATCTCGGTCAGCGCGCCGGAGGGCGCCTCGCGGTCGATCCAGGCCAGGAAGCGCGTCAGCGCCACCGCGTCGCGCTGATGCGCGGTCCGCGTGCCGTCGATCTCGGTCAGGTTCTTCACCGCCTTCAACAGGCTCACCGGATCGTTGCCGCGCAGCGGCTTGCCGCCTGCGGTCGCGATCAGGCGGCTCAGCGCGTCCGCGGCGGTGGCGCTGTCGAGCGCGATCGCGGCGCCCGCGCGCGCCAGCGCGGTCAGCTCGGCAACCAGCGCGTCGGGATCGCGGACGTCGGCCGATTGTTCGAGGTGGTCGCGGGTCAGGTTGGAAAGCTTGCGGTGGTCGATGAACACGGTGGGCCGGCCGTCCTTCGGCACCACTGCATAAGAAAGCGGCAGCGGCGTATGCGAGACGTCGGCGCCGCGGATGTTGAAGGTCCAGGCCACCGCGTGGCTGTCGGACAGCACCAGCGCCTCGGCCCCGAGCTTGTGGATCTCGTGCCGGATACGCTTGAGCTTTTCGGCCTCGATCTCGCCGGAAAACTGCACGCCATGGATCGAAACCGGGCCGAGCGGCGGGGCCGGGCGCTCGGTCCACACCTGGTCCAGCGGGTTGCTGTCCACGGCGACGAGTTCGGCGCCCGCCTTGGCGCAGGCGGCGGCCAGCCGCTCGGCTGCCGCGGACGTGTGCAGCCAAGGATCAAATCCCAGGCGATCGCCGGCGGCGAGGTGGCTGGCAAGCCAGGTTTCCGGCGGCGGATCGGCCAGCGGCTCGATGTGCCAGGCCTTCTTGTCGACCTGCTTGGCGGCCTGCAGCGTATAGCGGCCGTCAACGAACACGGCGGCCTCGCGGGTCAGCACGATCGCCATGCCGGCCGAGCCGGTGAAGCCGGTAAGCCAGGCCAGTCGCTCCTCGGAGGGTGCTACATACTCGTTCTGCTGCTGGTCGGCGCGCGGCACCACGAAGCCGGTCAGCTTTCGCCGCGCCAGTTCCTCGCGGAACGCGGCCAGCCGCGCCGCGAGCGCCACGCCGCTCTCAGGTTCTTCGAACGTCTGGAAATGAGCTTCGAACATCGCGGGTTACTCTAAAGTCGAGCGGAGCGGTCCGCAATGCGGTGGCGTCGGCCACAATTTGGCATAATCCGTGCTACATTATAGCTGTCTATCCGCACCGACGGGACGGAACGGTTTTGCGGTGCTGGCGGTTTGGCTTCAGCGTAACGGGAGGCTCGAGGAGTGTTTCGACTCAACGATGAGGGGATGCACCATGCCTGTATTCACGTTTGAGAAGATTTCGCCTCCGGCCGATCGCGGGCCGATTCCACCCGTCGCCAACAAGAAGCAGCGCGGCGTCATCGTCCAGATGCTGGACCGTTTTGCCGAAGCGCGGATCAAGCGCATGAAGCGTGAGGACAACAAGGGTGTCCTCGCCCGCAACCCGCGCCGGATACCCGAGTAGAGCTTTATCTGATCTTTCGCAGCAGCAGGCTGCTCCAGCCTTCGATGCGAAGGTGCCGCAGCGGCACCAGCCCGCGCGCGCGGTAGGCCGCAATGACGCCGGGTGCCTGCGGCGTCAGTAGCCCCGACAGGATGACCAGCGCGCCCGGCGCAAGATGACGCGCCATCGGCCCCGCCAGTTGCCGCAGCGGATTGGCGAGGATGTTGGCCAGCACCAGGTCGAACGGCGCGGCATTCGCAAATTGCGGCGCGGCGAACCCGGTCGCGCGGATCGCCTGCACCAGATGCCCGGCCACGTTGAGCCGCGCGTTGTCGTGGGCAACCCGCACCGAGGGTGGATCGATGTCGCTCGCCAGGACTTTTTCGTGCAGCGCCCTGGCGGCCGCGATCGCCAGCACGCCGGTGCCGGTGCCGAGATCGAGTACGCGGCGTGGACGCCACGCTTTAAGGAGATGATCGAGCAACAACAGGCAGCCGCGCGTGGTGCCGTGATGGCCGGTGCCGAACGCCAGCGCCGCCTCGATTTCGATGCCGAGCTTGTTGGGCGCCACGCGCTCGCGGTCATGCTGGCCATGGACGATGAAGCGTCCGGCCGGCACCGGGACCAGGTCTTCCAAACTGGCCTTGACCCAGTCCCTGGCTTCCACCGTGTCGAAAACGATCCCGGCGGCGATCGAGGCGCCGGCGGCGTTGGTGACGAGCTCGCGCAACAGCGGCTGATCGGGCGGTTCGGCGAAGTGCACCGTCACGTCCCATTGGCCGTCCGGGCGTTCGAAGGCGGCGATCGCCGCCTGCCCCTCGAAAAACACCTCGGTGAGCACATCGACGATGTCTGTGGCGGCCCGCTCGCCGCCGACGGCGAAGCCGACGCGGAATGTGGAGGGAATGTCCGTCATGGCGCCGCCCGAACGAGCGGCGGTTCCATCCGGCAGGCGGCTATTGACGTTAGGCAAATGAATGGTTGCACGGTTCCAACAACTTAGGGGGTGCGTATTAGGCGAACCTTAGATTCATGCGGGTAGGGTCCCCTCAGGAGCTGCGGGGACACCTGGGCTCCAGCAACTCAACCCAGGTCGGAACAGCCATGAAAAACATCATTACTTCTTTCCTCAAGGACGAAAGCGGCGCCACGGCCATCGAGTACGGCCTGATCGCGGCTGGCATCTCGGTTGCGATCATCGCCGCCGTCAACGGCCTTGGCGGCAAGATCAGCTCGAACTTCGTCTCGATCAGCAACTCGCTGAAATAAAAGACGATTTCGAAGGGGCTTCAAGGACCGGGCGCGCCCAGCGCCTGGTCCTTTTGTTGTTGGCGGCCCTGCCGCGCCATATCCACACCTTGTTATCCACAGCCTGCCGGGCGCTGGCGGCCTGCCATCCAGGTGTTTGGTACCAGCGTTTCCACAGTCGCCGCGGCGAATTTTCGACAAACCATCCACAGGATAGACCCGGTCTTATCCACCGGTCTTGCACAGATCGCAGCGCGGCCAATCTTGGCGTGTGGTTAACCTCCCGTTTCAGCGTTTAAGGCGTTCGCCCGCAACGTCGCGGCGGCGGCGGGGAGCGCATGATCCGCGGGAGGCGAGCGGAGCCTGCTACCCCCCAAAAAAAGATATCGGTTAACCCGACCATAATCTTCTGGCGGCACACGCGCGCTTTCGGCAGACCGCATGGGCGCTGCGAAAACCATGGAAGTTGTTGAACGAGCTTCGAAAATCGTGGCGCACCCGCGCCCTGCACTGTTTTCCCTCGAATTTGAACAAACGATAGACGGCGAAATTCGCTGAAGTTGTTCCTTGCGCATTATCCCAACCTTAGGTCCTGCGACCTAGGTTCCTTCACCAGGAACCACGGGGAAACCTGGGTTCCAGGATTCATAACCCAGGTTGGAACAGCCATGAAATCGATCATCAAGTCATTTCTGCAGGACGAGTCCGGCGCCACGGCCATCGAGTATGGCCTGATCGCCGCAGGTATCTCGGTCGCGATCATCGCTGCCGTCAACGGTCTCGGCGGCAAGCTCAGCTCGAACTTCGAATCGATCAGCAACTCGCTGAAGTAAGCCTTTCATCGGGGGGCTGTCGGACCGGGCGCGCCGACCGCCCGGTCCGCTTCGTTTTTGCGCAGGCGCTGGCGCGGCATCATCCAAACAACGCGCGATGGTCGCCCAGTATGGTCCGCGCGGCGTTATGGCCGGGGGCTCCGGTGACACCGCCGCCGGGATGGGCGCCCGAGCCGCAATGGTACAGTCCCTTCAGGGGACCGCGATAATCGGCATGGCCGAGCATCGGCCGCGCCGAGAACAGCTGGTTCAGCGTCAGTGCGCCATGAAAGATATCGCCGCCGAGCAGGCCGAACTGCCGCTCGAGGTCGAGCGGCGACAATATCTGCCGGCCAATCACGCTTTTCGCAAAACCGGGCGCGAATTGGTCGACGGTCGCGATCATGAGGTCGGCGACCTCTTCCCGATGATCGTTCCAGGATTTTCCGTGCGGCAGTTCCGGCGCGACATGCTGGCAGAACAGGCTCGCGACGTGCTGGCCTCGCGGCGCCAATGAATCGTCCAGCGTCGAGGGGATCAGCAGTTCCACCACCGGCTCGCGGCTCCAGCCATGCGCGCGCGCGTCCTGCCAGGCGCGATCCATGTAGCCGAGGCTCGGTGCGATGATGATGCCGGCGGTGAGATGGTCGCCTGCGCCGGGCAGGGCGGTGAACGAGGGCAGGGCATCCAACGCGACGTTCATGCGGAACGTGCCGGAGCCGTTGCGCCAGCGCGTCATCCGCTCGCGGAATTCCGGCGTCAGCGCATCCGGGGGTACCAGCCGCGTGTAAAGCAATTTCGGATTGACGCCTGAGACGACATATTTGGCGCGGACGGTGCTGCCATTGTCGAGCACGATGCCGGCGGCGCGGCCGCCCTCGACGATCACCTCGCGCACGCCCGCGTCGGTTTCGATCTCCGCGCCATGGCCGCGTGCCGCGCGCGCCATCGCCTGCGTGATCGCCCCCATGCCGCCGATGGCGTGGCCCCAGACGCCCTTCTTGCCGTTCACCTCGCCGAAGGCGTGATGCAGCATGACATAGGCCGAGCCGGCCGCGTAGGGGCTGGCGTAGTTGCCGACGATGGCGTCGAAACCGAACAGCGCCTTCACCAACTCGTTCTCGAAGCGCTCGTCCAGCATCTCGCCGGCCGAGCGCGTGAACAGATCGAGCAGGTCGCGCTGCTGCTCCAGCGACAGCTTGCGCAGCAGGCCGGCCGTGCCGAGTGCGTTGAACGCTTCGCGGATCGCGCCGATGCCAAACCCCTCGACCAGGTTCGGCGGCGCGCGCAGCACGAATTGCCGCAGCACGTCGGCGATGGCCTCCAGTTCGCGCGAGAAGGCCTCGATGGTGCCGGCGTCGCGCTCGCTGAGTTTGGCCACCGACTGCCTTGTGCGGCCCTCGCCGGTCAGGAGATAGCTGCCGTCGGATGCGGGCAGAAAATTCTGCGCGCGGCGTTCGACAATGCGCAGGCCATGCTCGGCGAGCTTCAGGTCGACGATGATCTGCGGGTTGAGCAGGCTGACCGTATAGGCGGCCACCGAATTGCGAAAGCCGGGATGAAATTCCTCGGTCACGGCGGCGCCACCGACCGTGTTGCGCCGCTCCACGACTTTGACGCGCAGGCCGGCCATGGCGAGATAGGCGGCGCACGTCAGGCCGTTATGGCCCGCCCCAATAATGACAACGTCGGTCTCGTTCATGCCAGCTTCAGCTTCAAAAAGGTTTGATCGATGTTGAATTCGTCATTCCGGGATGGTCCGAAGCACCAGACCCGGAATCTCGAGATTCCGGATTCGATGCGTTGCATCGCTCCGGAATGACACTTCTTATCCCGCATTGCTCGCCATGTCGCCCTGTGCTCCATTGCGCGCCGCCGGTGGCCCCGCCGGACGTCCTGCCGCCGGCACCCGCCGGTTTCCTGCCGGAGTTTTGATGACTTCTCCCGATCCGTCCGCCGGTACCGGCCAGCCCCCCGAGAGCCGGAACCGGCTGGTCCTGGTCATTTACACCGCCGCGATCTTCGTCAGCGCCTTGTTGCTGTTTTCGGTGCAGCCGCTGTTCACCAAGATGGTGCTGCCGCGGCTCGGCGGTTCGCCGGCGGTGTGGTCGGTGGCGATGGTGTTCTTCCAGTCGCTGCTGCTCGGCGGCTACGCCTATGCGCATTTCCTGATGCAGTTGCGCAACCGCGCCATTCCGGTGGCGATCCACCTGGTGCTGCTCGGCTGCGCGATGCTGACGCTGCCGCTGTCGATCGCCGGCGGGTGGGGCGAACCGCCGACCTCGGGCTACGCGCTGTGGCTGCTCGGCCTGTTCGCGGTGTCGATCGGGCTGCCGTTCTTCGCGCTGGCCGCCAACAATCCGCTGCTGCAGGCCTGGTTCGTCCGCACCGGCCATCCCAACGGTCCCGATCCCTATTTCCTCTACGCGTCCTCGAACATCGGCAGCTTCCTGGCGCTGCTGTCCTATCCGGTACTGCTGGAGCCGATGTTCACGCTACGCACGCAGAACCTGATCTGGACCGGCGGCTATGGTCTGCTGATCGTGCTGATCGCAAGCTGCGGCGTGCTGCTGCTGCGCTCGCCGGCCAAGGCGGCGGAGCTGAACATGCCGGCCGACGATAGCGACGCGCCGGCGCCGTCCTGGATTCTGCGCGCCCGCTGGATCTTCCTCGCCGCCGTGCCCTCCGGCCTCCTGATCGCGGTCACCGCGCATATTTCCACCGACGTCGCCGCGGCGCCGCTGCTGTGGGTGCTGCCGCTGTCGCTCTATCTCTTGACCTGGGTGCTGGTGTTCCAGTCGCGGCCGTTGCTGCCGCACAGATGGGTACTACTGGCGCAGCCGCTAGCGATCGCCGGCGTCGTCGTGCTGCTGGCGGTTGGCGGCGAGCAGAACCTGCTGCTGACGCTCGGCGGGCATCAGCTTTGTTTCTTCGTGATCGCGATGGCCTGCCATGGCGAGCTGGCGCGCACCCGCCCGGCGGCGAAATATCTCACCGGCTTCTATGTCGCGCTGTCATTCGGCGGCATGGTCGGCGGCCTGTTCGCCGGCCTGATTGCGCCCTTCACCTTCTCATGGATCGCGGAATATCCGATCCTGCTGGCGCTGGCGGCGCTGTGCCGGCCGCCCGGCCACGAGCGGCTGCCGCGCTGGAGCGCCTGGTACTGGCCGTTCCTCGCCGTCTTGGCTGCGGCGCTGATCGCGCCGACTTATGCCACCACGGCCGCGGGCAAGCTGTTCGTCTGGCTCGATAGCTGGCGTGTCTGGGTGATCGGCGCGGTCGGCGTGCTGTCGGCGCTGCTCGCCCTCGGCATCAACGCCGACCGCTGGAAGATCTTTGCCACGGTGGTGGTCGCGCTGGTGCTGTTGCGCGCCTATCCGGCCGATGAAGGCCGCGTCGAGACGGTGCGCAGCTTCTTCGGCGTCCACAAGATCGTGGTAACGCCGAACGGCCAGTATCACGTGCTGATGCACGGCACCACGATCCATGGCGCCGAAAAATTCAAGAACGACGACGGTACGCCGGTCAAGGGGCAGCCGGAGCCGATCACCTATTACCACAGGGACGGCGGCATCGGTCAGGCGATCACCGCGATCCGCGAGCGCAAGGGCGCGCCGCTGCGGGTGGCCGTGATCGGTCTCGGGTCCGGCACGCTGGTCTGCGCCGCCGAACCCGGCGAGGAGTGGAAATTCTTCGAGATCGACCAGACCATGGTCGACACCGCGCGCGACCCGAAATACTTCACCTATATCCAGGTCTGCGAACCCAATCTGGAGCCCGTGATCGGCGACGCGCGGCTGACCTTCGCCCGCGAGCCCGATGGCGTCTACGACCTGATCATCGTCGACGCCTATTCCTCCGATGCGATCCCGATCCATCTCGCGACCGAGGAGGCGATGGAGATCTACAAGTCGAAACTCGCGCCGCAGGGCGCCGTCGTCATGCACGTCTCCAACCGGCATCTGGAACTGGCCAGTGTCGTCGTCGGCATCGCCGACGCCAACGACATGAAGAGCTGGGTCTACAGCGAGGATTCCAACCGTGACGCCGAATACATCTTCTCGACGTCGGTGGTGGTATCCGCGCGCGAAGAGGCCGATGTCGGTAGGCTGGCATCGTCGGACAAATGGGCGCTGACCGAGGCCGAGGACCACCAGCGGGTCTGGACTGACGATTATTCCAACGTGCTGGGCGCGGTGTGGCGCCGGCTCAAGAACGGCGAGGAATAGCCGGGTTGCGGTCGCGCCGTGCGCGCCTGCGTCACTTCTTCGGCGCGACGGGAGGAAGCAGCGGCGGCATTGACGCAGCCAGCAGCGATATGGCCGGGCCATCATCCTCGTCGAGGAATCTGTCGACATTGGCCTGGATCGCCGCCTTGACGTGATCTGGACCGCGATCGCTGAGATCATTGTGCCGAAATTCGGTCTTCACCACCTTGATGCCCGCCTTCTCGCAGATATCGTCATCCGGAACGACGCCGGGATCGGCTTTGAAGACGGGGTCCTTGGAACGGAAGGACAGGATCTTGATATTGCCGTCGGTGACGAGCGGAACACGCAGGTTGTCGAGCGTCACGACTTTCTTCACCAGTTCGGGATGCTGCTTCGCAAAAAACATCGACATGTCGCCACCATTGGAATGCCCGATCAGGGTCAGGTGGCGATAATCCGCGTTGGGATAGCGCTTCTTCATCTCTTCGATGGCGAACATGATGTTGAATGCGCCGCGGCTGTAATGCATGCGCCGGCCGACATACTCCTCGCCATGCCGGGTGACCATCGGACCGTCGGTTTCGAGATCGTGCTGGATGCTGGCGACGAGATAGCCGCGGGACGCGAAGACGTTGGTGAGGAACGAATACTCGGTGTGTCCGACGGTGTTGCCGTGGCTGAGGATCGCGACGGGCAGGTCGATCATCTCGGCCATCGCCTGCATCTCGCGGTCGCGGCGAACGGCGACCTGGAAAGTCACCGGGCGCCCGTCGCGCAGGATGTCGCCGGAAGTCAGCGTCATTCGATGGATCGCCCATTTGCTCGCGGTGAAATAGAGCACGATCGCCAGCGTGCAGAAGGCGAGAACGGCAATGCCGCGTTTCATGGGAGGCCTCCAACTATCCGGAGCGCGCAGCCTGCGAGTTTGTTCGCCCTTTCCAGGCCTCTCCTGCGGAGGCGGAGGGCTGCAGGTCGCTTGCGTACGGGGGATAATCGGCGGCTTTTCTTACAGCTGGATGACAGCGGCGATCGGAGACGATCACGATTCGATTCGCCGCGGCGAATCGGGTGCGGCCATAGCTGCGATCTGTTGGACTGGCCGACGACGCTACGTGCGGCCGCACGATCTGCCGATCGGAGCGGCGCGCCGGCCTGCCGGATCAGTCCTGGTAGGTGAACAGCCCGCGCGGCTGATAGGTCTGCCGCGGCTGATAGTAGTAGCCCTGCGGCGCCGGCGCATAGCCGCGGTTGCCGTCATAGCGCGGCTGCTGCTGATAAGGCTGCTGCTGATAGGCCTGGGTGTCGTAGCCGCGGCGGCTCGGCGGCGCCGGATACCGCGCTTCGTTCGACGAACCGTCGGCGGGATAGATGTAGCCATCGTCGACCCGCGCCTGCATCTGCGGCGCCACGCGCTGCGCCGGCGGCGCGATGACGGTGGGATCGCCGGCGGCGTCGTATTGCTGCTGTTCATATGTCGGCAGCGGCGCGCGACGGGCGACGGCAGTATTGGCGCGGCGCGGATTGCGCGCCAGCGCGACCTGCGACGAACCTGTCAGCGTCACGGTGGTGTTGAGCACGCCTTGTTCCTTGACCAGCGCGAACAGTTTGGCCGCGTTCTCGCGCGACAGCCGCACGCAGCCATGCGACGCCGGCGAGCCGAGCCGGTTGACGGAGTCGGTGCCGTGGATGGCGTGGCCGAGCTTGGTGAAGAACACCGCGTGCGGCATCGGCGCTTCGTCGAATTCCTTGGAGTAGTGGTCCTCTTCCATCCGGAAGGCGCGGAAACTGCCGTTCGGCGTTTCATAGGAGGGCAGCCCCGACGACACCGGCCAGCGGTAGGTCTCGACGCCGTCGACGGCGACGGTCATCTGCTGGTTGTCCTTGTCGACAGTGATGGCGACCTTGGCCTGGGCGGCTGAGGCCCACAACGTCGCGGCGGCGACGGCAATGAAGAAGGAACGCATATTACCTTTGGCCTCCGGGCCTCTGAGCGAAACTGCCGGCTCTCTCCGTCCCCGGCCCACACTATGCCCCGAAACCCCGATCGGTTCCAGCGACCGCGCGCCCGATCGTTAACGCCCGGCGCGGCACAAACAAGGCCTCAGGCCGGTGCAACCGGCGGCAAAGTGCTGACATTTTCGCGAGTGGGAGGGAATCGAGCTCCACCGCTCGTCATGCCCGGGCTTGTCCCGCCTGCGGGGCCGAAGCCCCTTCGGCGCGGCGAAGGCCCGGGCATCCACGTCCTATGTGACACCGGCAAGAACGTGGATGGCCGGGACGAGCCCGGCCATGACGTGGAATGAGGCGTCCCATCAATTCTTCAGCCGGTATCCGGTGCGGAAAATCCACCATACCAGCGCCATGCAGATCGCGAGAAACCCGAGCGTCATACCCAGGCTCAGCGCCACGCTGACGTCGGCGATCTCGTAAAAGCTCCAGCGGAACCCCGAGATCAGATAGACCACCGGATTGAGCAGCGTGACGGTGCGCCAGCCCTGCGGCAGCATGTTGACCGAATAGAAGCTGCCGCCGAGGAAGGTCAGCGGCGTCACCACCAGCATCGGGATCATCTGCAGTTTTTCGAACCCGTCGGCCCAGATGCCGATGATGAAGCCGAACAGGCTGAAGGTGACCGCGGTCAGCACCAGGAAGGTCAGCATCCACCAGGGATGGATGATGTGCAGGGGCACGAACAACGCGGCGGTGGCGAGGATGATCAGGCCGAGGATGATCGACTTGGTCGCCGCCGCGCCGACATAGCCGATGACGATCTCGAAGAACGAGACCGGCGCCGACAGGATCTCGTAGATCGTACCGACGAATTTCGGAAAATAGATTCCGAACGAGGCGTTGGCGATGCTCTGGGTCAATACCGACAGCATGACGAGCCCCGGCACGATGAAGGTGCCGTAACTGACGCCCTCGACCTCGGTGATGCGCGAGCCGATCGCGGCGCCGAACACCACGAAATAGAGCGAGGTGGAAACCACCGGCGACACGATGCTCTGCAGCAGGGTGCGCCAGGTGCGCGCCATTTCGAACAGATAGATGGCGCGGATCGCACGGTAGTTCATGGCGCTTTCACCAGACTCACAAAGATGTCTTCAAGGGACGATTGCCTCGTATCGAGATCGGAAATCCGGATGCCGGCATTCCTGAGATCGCCGAGCAGGCTGGTGATGCCGCTGCGCTCGCCCCTGGTGTCGTAGTCGTAGATCACGGCGTGGCCGTCGTCGGCGAGTTCGAGATTGTAGGCGGCAAGCGCGGCGGGGATCGCATCAATCCTGCCCTGCAGGTGGACCTTCAGTTCCTTCTTGCCGAGTTTCTGCATCAGCCCGGCCTTGTCCTCGACCAGGATGATCTCGCCCTTGTTGATGACGCCGATGCGGTCGGCCATCTCCTCGGCTTCCTCGATGTAATGCGTGGTCAGGATGATGGTGACGCCGGCCGCCTGCAGCGTGCGCACCACTTCCCACATGCCCTTGCGCAGTTCGACGTCGACGCCCGCGGTCGGCTCGTCCAGGAACAGGATCTTCGGCTCGTGCGACAGCGCCTTCGCGATCATCACGCGGCGCTTCATGCCGCCGGACAGCGTGATGATCTTGGAATCCTTCTTGTCCCACAGCGACAGGTCCTTCAGCACCTTCTCGATATGCGCGGGGTTCTTCGGCTTGCCGAACAGCCCGCGGCTGAAGCTCACGGTCGCCCACACCGTCTCGAACGAATCGGTATGCAGTTCCTGCGGCACCAGCCCGATCATCGACCGCGCCGCGCGGTAATCGCGGTTGATGTCATGGCCGCCGACGGTGACGCTGCCCTCGCTCGAATTGGCGATGCCGCAGATGATGCTGATCAGCGTCGTCTTGCCCGCGCCGTTCGGCCCGAGCAGCGCAAAGATTTCGCCCGACTTGATGTCCAGATTGATGTTGTTCAGCGCCTTTAAGCCGGAGCCGTAGGTTTTTGAAAGATTCGAGACGGTAATGACGGAAGGCATCGCGAGCATGGCGGTCTCAACAGGAATGCGGCCGACGACAAGGCGTTCGGCGGAGCCGAGGCGCGGATAGGGGGTGGGAAAGGGGAGATAGGAACGCGCGGGGCGTTCCGCAATGCGGCGCAGCGAGGAAAAGCGGTAGCGTGAGCGGGCAGGCTGGCTACGCTACCTTGTTTGCCTTCGCGAGGGCACGACGGACTGCTTTCGGCTCGTTCTTGATGACATTGATAAGAGTGCGGGCCGCGCCGGAAGGGCGGCGCGTGCCAAGCTCCCACTTCCGTACCGTTCCGACACCCGTTCCGATCAGCGCGGCGAATTCATCCTGCGACAGGCCAAGCATCAGCCGAGCTTCGCGCGCATCGGTTTCCTTCGGAGTAACTCGATGCACGATCGCCTTCGTCTTCTTTCCCGAGGCGTAAAGGTGCGCCTCGCGCAAACTTTCGCGAATGTCATCAGCGAGCCGACTGCTCTTGCGAGTCATTTTTCTTTCCATTGTCTTACGATCTCCTTCATCGCGGCCGCATACTCTCGCTTTTCCGCAGTCGTCAGATCGCTCTTCTCGTTTTTCGCATAGAGCGCCAGCAGAAAAATGGGAAAATCCTCGTTGTAAAAATAGTAGACGACGCGTGTGCCACCGCGCTTGCCAATGCCGTCACGTCCGATACGGACCTTTCTCAATCCTCCCGAGCCCGGGATGATATCGCCGCATGTCGGCTCGTAAGCAACCAGATCGATGACGGCGTCGCGCTGTCCGGCAGTCAGCAATTCGCTTGCCCGGCGGCGATAGGCCGCGAACTCAATCACCGAAACGGGGCGCCTGGCCATTCAGCTATGATACCCCAATGGGGCTTAGGCGGCAAGCCGGCTCTACGCCCGCTGCACGAAGCTATCGACCACCTTCTTCTCGCCCGCCTTGTCGAACGCGATCGTCAGCTTGTTGCCGTCGATCTTCACCACATGGCCGTAGCCGAATTTCTGGTGGAACACGCGGTCGTCGAGCGCAAATTCCGACACGGTGCCGGTGGATTTGGCGATCAGTTCGCCTTCGATCACCATCGGGCCGCGCTTCTTGCTCGAGAAGCCGCCGGCGAAAGGATCGCCGCCGGAGAACGGCGACTGGCTTTCCTCGAAGCCGCCGCGAGCCTGTCCGCGGCCGCCTTGCTGGCCGCGGTTGCGGTTGGCCTGCGCGCGCTGCCAGCCCGGCGTCGAATAGCTGGAGCCGAAAGATTCGACGTTGTCGAAGCGCGACGGGCCATAGCCGCCGGCGCCGCCCCAGCCATTGCCGCCCTTCGACTCCGTGATCTCGACATTGGCCGACGGCAGTTCGTCGAGGAAGCGCGACGGGATCGTGGTGTTCCAGGTGCCGTGAATGCGGCGGTTGGTGGCGAAATAGAGTTTGGCGCGGCGGCGGGCGCGGGTCAGCCCGACATGGGCGAGGCGGCGCTCCTCCTCGAGGCCCGCGCTGCCCTGTTCGTCGAGCGTCCGCTTGCTCGGGAACAGTCCTTCCTCCCAGCCGGGCAGGAACACGTTGTCGAATTCGAGCCCCTTGGCCGAGTGCAACGTCATCAGCGACACCGCCTCATCGGCGTCGCCGCCGTCGCGGTCCATCACCAGCGAGATGTGTTCGAGAAAGCCTTGCAGGTTCTCGAACTCTTCCATCGACCGCACCAGTTCCTTCAGATTGTCCAGCCGGCCGGCGGCATCCGCCGAACGGTCCTTCTGCCACATCTCGGTGTAGCCGCTCTCGTCCAGCACGATCTCGGCGAGCTCCGTATGCGCCGTCACCTCGCGCTGGGCGCGCCAGCGCTCGAACTGCGCCACCAGATCGCGCAGGCTGCCGCGCGCCTTCGGCTTCAGCTCGTCGGTCTCGACCACCGCGCGCGCCGCCTCGAACAGCGGAATGCGGCGCTTGCGGGCGTGGTCGTGCAGCATCTGCACGGTGGCGTCGCCAAGCCCGCGCTTGGGCACGTTGACGATGCGCTCGAAGGCGAGATCGTCGGCCGGCGAATTGATCACGCGGAAATAGGCCAGCGCGTCGCGGATTTCGGCGCGCTCGTAGAACCGGGGGCCGCCGATCACGCGATAGGGCAGGCCGAGCGTGACAAAACGGTCTTCGAACTCGCGCATCTGGAACGAGGCCCGCACCAGGATCGCGACCTCGTTGAGGTTTTCGCCGGCGCGCTGCAGCTGCTCGATCTCCTCGCCGATGGCGCGGGCTTCCTCTTCGGAATCCCAGGAGCCGGTCACCGTGACCTTCTCGCCGTCGACATCCTCGGTGCGCAGCGTCTTGCCGAGCCGGCCTTCATTATGCGCGATCAGATGCGAGGCGGCGGCGAGGATGTGGGCGGTGGAGCGGTAATTGCGCTCCAGTCGGATCACCTTGGCGCCCGGAAAATCGTGCTCGAAGCGGAGGATGTTGTCGACCTCCGCGCCGCGCCAGCCATAGATCGACTGGTCGTCGTCGCCGACGCAGCAGATGTTCTTGGGGGGAGCGGACGCTTGAACCGCACCGCCCACGTCATTCCGGGGCGCACCGTCAGGTGCGAACCCGGAATCCAGAGATGAGTCCTCATCTCCTCTGGATTCCGGGTTCGCATCTTCGATGCGCCCCGGAATGACGGCTGACAGCGGCACGTTCGCTCGCGACGGCGCCTGCGACAGCAGCCGCAGCCACAGATACTGCGCGACGTTGGTGTCCTGATATTCGTCGACCAGGATGAACTTGAAGCGGTTCTGGTATTGCCGCAGCACGTCGGGATTTTCGCGGAACAGCCGGATGTTCTCCAGCAGCAGGTCGCCGAAGTCAGCCGCGTTGAGGATCTTCAGCCGCTCCTGGTAGCTCGCATAAAGCTTGCCGCCCTTGCCGTTGCCGAACATCGCGGCTTCGCCCGACGGCACCTGCGAGGGCATCAACCCGCGGTTTTTCCAGCCGTCGATCAGCCCGGCCAGCATCCGCGCCGGCCAGCGCTTGTCGTCGATGTTTTCGGCCTGCAGCAACTGCTTCAGCAGTCGCACCTGGTCGTCGACATCGAGCACGGTGAAATTGGATTTGAGCTGCACCAGCTCGGCGTGGAAGCGCAGGATGCGGCCGCCGATCGAATGGAAGGTGCCGAGCCACGGCATGCCTTCCACGGCCTGGCCGAGCATCTGGCCGAGCCGCAGCTTCATCTCGCGTGCCGCCTTGTTGGTGAAGGTCACCGACAGGATCTCCTGCGGCCGCGCCCGGCCCTGGCTCAATATGTGCGCGATCCGCGTCGTCAGCACGCGGGTCTTGCCGGTACCGGCGCCGGCCAGCACCAGGACCGGCCCGTCCAGCGTCACGACCGCCTCGCGCTGCTCGGGATTGAGCCCGTTCAGATATTGCGGCCCCGCCGCGGCCCGCGCACGCGCGGCGATGCCGCCGGCGGCCGGCTGGTGCTCAGGGACGTCACGATGGGGCAGTTTGCTCGGCTCTGTCATGCTCGAATCGTCTCGGCCCCACGTTGGCACCGTGAGGCTGGAAAGGGGAGCCTTCATAGCAGGGATTACGGGCCATATAGGGCCTGTCCGGCCGTTTCGACAGGTTTTATCCCGGACGTTTTTGCGAGTAGGGCGGCTGCGCAGGTTGCGCCTTAGACCGTCATCCTGAGGTGCTCGCCTCTTCGGCGAGCCTCGAAGGATGAAGCGCCCGTGGCCCATCCTTCGAGGCGTGCAAGGGCACGCACCTCAGGATGACGTCTGAACCAGTTGATGGATGCACATTTATGACCGCCGGGGTTGCGTCGCCATAACCCCAAAGCATGGTTCCGCAAGAATCATCAAATTTCGCGCTTGCGCGCTCCGGAACCTTCGTTCCCGCCCCGGATTGTTCCGCCAGTCGAGGCGGCGCGCGCAGTCGCCGCATCGCGAGAGAGCAACAGACAATCGAGGTCGTGTCATGCTGAGCTGGGTCGTAACGTTTCTGGTCGTCGCGTTGATCGCGGGTATTCTGGGTTTTGGCGGCGTCGCCGGCGTCTCCATCGAAATCGCCAAGGCGATCTTCTTCATTGCCATCGTCCTGTTCCTGGTTTCGGCCGTGGTCGGACTGGTGCGCGGACGAGGCAACGTCTAGGTCTGCTGCGCGCCCCTCATGGTGGGGAGCGCGTAGCGTGTCTCGAAACCATCAGGCCACGGACGGGCCTGCATCCTGCGCGACGCTTGCTCCGCAAGCTCCTCGGGAAGAGGATCGAGCAGCAGAAGAGCTATCGGGGCGGTGCCGGCCATATCAGCCGTCGCAGCTCCGCTCTTTTACCATCCTACTTCTTCGGCAGGGCCACCGCACGCCCGATCCCGTCGGGTCGCGGCAAGGCGGCGTGCGACGCCACCACCTTCTGGATGCGCTCAAGAATATCCGGCGGGAACGGCGCCACCTTGCGCGCCTTCATGTCCATGTGCAGCGTCATGTTTTCCGAGGTGGCGGAGAGCCAGCCGTCGGTGGCGTGGCGCAATTCCTCGAACGTATGCAGCCGCTTCTCGTCGTGCCCTAACAGATAAACCGAAATCTGAACGGGATCGCCGAGGTGGATTTCGCGCAGGTAACGCACATGGGCTTCGGCGGTGAAGGTCGAGCCGTGGCGTTCCTTCAGGTAGGCCGGCCCGATCCCGAGATGCAGCCACATCTGGTCGATCGCGCGGTCCATCATCACGTTGTAATAGGCCATGTTGAGGTGGCCGTTGTAATCGATCCATTGCGGTTCGATCTGCATCACCGAGGACAGAAACGGCGCCGGCGGCAACGGCATATCCTTCAAATCGTGCTGGCCGGCGGCAACGCGGGTCATTCGTCCATCCCTTTGATTTGTCGCACTCTTGACCCCCTTTATATCCTTTGCCACGGTCCGCTCAAATCCGGGAGAATGTGCCGTGGCGATGACGATTTCGGGAAATGTGAAGCGGCCGGAGCCGCAGGCGCTGGCGGGCGCGATCGAGGCGCTGGCGGCGCGGTTCGGTAACCGCCTGATCACGTCGCAGGCGGTGCGCGAACAACACGGCCACACCACCACCTGGCTGGCGACCCAGCCGCCGGATGCGGTGGTGATGGCGCAGGAGACCGCCGATATCCAGGACGTGGTGCGGATCTGCGCCCGGCATACCGTGCCCGTGATCGCCTTCGGCACCGGCACTTCGCTGGAGGGGCAGGTCAACGCGCCGGCCGGCGGCGTCTGCATCGACCTGCGCGACATGAACCAGGTACTCGCGGTCCATGCCGAGGACCTCGATTGCGTGATCCAGCCCGGCGTTACCCGCAAGGCGCTCAACGAGCATCTGCGCGACCAGGGCCTGTTCTTCCCGATCGATCCCGGCGCCGACGCCTCGCTCGGCGGCATGACCTCGACGCGGGCGTCCGGCACCAACGCGGTGCGCTACGGCACCATGCGCGACAACGTGCTGGCGCTGAAAGTCGTGCGAGGCGACGGCGCGATCATCACCACCGGTACACGGGCGAAGAAATCCTCCGCCGGCTACGACCTGACGCATCTGTTCGTCGGCGCCGAGGGCACGCTCGGCATCATCACCGAACTGACCATCAAGCTGCGCGGCATCCCCGAGACGATTGCCGCAGCGGCCTGTTCGTTCGAGACCGTGCGCGGCGCCTGCCAGGCCACCATCCTGGCGATCCAGACCGGCATTCCGCTGGCGCGGATCGAACTGCTGAACGCCGAGCAGGTCCGCGCCTGCAACGCCTATTCAAAGCTGACCCTGCCGGAGACGCCGCTGCTGCTGCTGGAATTCCACGGCAGCGAAGTCGAGGTGGCCGAGCAGTCCCGCAATTTCAGCGAGATCGCAAAAGAATGCGGCGGCGGCGATTTCAGCTGGACCACCCGGCCGGAAGACCGCACAAAACTGTGGCAGGCGCGGCACGACGCCTATTGGTCGGTCAAGGCGCTGCGTCCCGGCTCAGGCGTGGTGGCGACCGACGTCTGCGTGCCGATTTCCCGGCTCGCCGACTGCGTCACCGAAACCGAGGACGACCTGAAGCGCCTCGGCCTGTTGTCGCCGATCGTCGGTCATGTCGGCGACGGCAATTTCCACTGCTCGCTGGTCTGCGACGTCGATAACAAGGAGGAGATGGCGCGCGGCGAGGAATTCATGCATCGCCTGGTCGAGCGCGCGCAGGCGATGGGCGGCACCTGCACCGGCGAGCACGGCATCGGGCAAGGCAAGCAGAAATACCTCAAGGCCGAACTCGGCGCGGAAGCGCTCGACGCCATGCGCGCGCTGAAGCAGGCGCTCGACCCGCAGAACATCTTCAATCCGGGCAAGATCGTGCCGGCGGCGTAGGGACAGGCTCAGATATTCTTCCACCAGCGCGCGGTCGCGGCCATCGCGAGCAGGCCGAGCATGCCGGTCGCGGCGGTGGCGTTGTGGGAGCCGACGCGGTCGGCGAGCCAGCCCAGCCAGACGAAGCCGATCGGTCCGGTGCCGATGCACACCGTCAGCACGCCGAGGATACGTGAGCGCATGTCCTCGGGCGCGGCGAGATAGACCAGGGTTGCCTGCATCGTTCCAAATCCGGCGCCGCCCAGTCCCGCCAGCAGCAAGGCGGACGCCGCCAGCCCCGGGCTTTGCGCCAGCGAGAACATGACCACCGAGACCAGGCAGCAGATGACGCCGCCGACATAGGCATGGCCGTACCATTTCGGCCTCGCCCACAGTGCGAGGAGCATCGCGCCGGCAAACGCGCCGATGCCGTCCATGGTCGCCAGCAGGCCGACGCCTTCCGGGCCGAGATGCAGGCGGTCGCGGCCGATCACCGGAATCATGCTGGTGAAAGGCCAGCCGAACAGATTGTAGATCACGGTGACGATCAGGACGGCGATCAGGCGGCGGTCGCCGCGCACCAGCGCGAGCCCTTCGCCGATCCGCGCCAGCACGGCGCCGGATCCGGCGGCGCGCGCAATCCGCGACTGGACGGTGAGGACCGCAAACAGCGCGGTGCCATACATCAGAATGCTCAGGATGAAGGCGCCCTGGATGCCGGTCCCGGCGAGCAGGAATCCGCCGAGCGCAGGACCGACCATCCGGGTGGCGTTGCTGGCGCCGACGTCGAGCGACATTGCGGTGCCGACCTTTTCGCGGCCGACGACACCGCCCATCATCACGCGGCGCACCGGATTGTCGGTCGACCAGCCGCAGCCATTGATGAAGCTGGCGATCGCGAGATGCCAGATCTCGAGCTGACCGATCCGGTCGAGCACGGCGAGCGCGGCGGAACTGAGGCTCATCATCAGCACCACCAGGAACAGCGTCCTGCGGCGGTCGAAGCGCTCCGCGAGCGCGCCGAGGAAAACCCCGAACAGGCCCATCGGCAGCAGGCGCAGCATGGTCATCATCGAGACCAGGAACGCCGATTCGGTGCGCTGGTAGACGACGATCCCGACCACGATGGTTTCCAGCCAGCGCACGGTCGCGACGATCAGGCCGACATACCACAAGCGCCAGAAGTCCGGGGCCTCGATGATCCGCCGGAACGGCGCGCTTTTCACGGGAAGGTTTCTTCCTGCGGGGGACTGCTTGCCCCTTGCATCTGCACTAGTGGAAATGCCCGGCCCCGGACAATCCCCTTTCGAAGCATGGCAGAATTCCGAGGGGATTCGCGATGGGCCTTTTCAAGCGCCGCGCGCCAGGAATGTCAGCGAGCCTGCTTGTTATTGAAGCGAGCTAAGTCCTGCCTCCCTGACGACCCAGTCGGCAAACATGGCGACGCGCCTATCGCCCGCCAGCGCGGCGGGCCAGCGGATGATTTGCGCCTTGCTGCACGCCATGTCCCATTCCGGCGACACCACGCGGGACAGCCGCTTCTCGGCGAGCGCGTCGTGCACGAGCAGCGACCGCGCCAGAACCACGCCGCTGCCCTGCAGCGCGGCGGTGATCGCGGTGCCGAGATTGTCGAATCGCAGCCCGGCGCGAACCGGAGCCGTGACGCCGAGCCGCTCGAACCACACCGGCCACGACCATTCCGCGCCGTCATTGCGGCCGGCGATGCCCTTGTGCAGCACCGGCAGGGCGCCGAGCCCATCGGGCTCGCGCAGCGGCCGTCCGCGCGGCAGCAGTGACGGCACCGCCACCGGAAACACCATCTCCTCGAACAGCAGCCGCTGGGTTGATGAGTTGCGCGCGCCGGCCTTGGCAATCCACCTGATCTGCACGTCGAGATCGAGCGCGCGGGCCTGGACGTCGCCTTCCACGATGCACAGTTCGATCGCGACATCGGGGTGGGCGGAGGCAAACGCCGGCAGCCGCCGCACCAGCCAGCAATTCGCCAGTGCCGAGCCCAGCCCGATCTTGAGCGTCTTCGGCCGCAACGCCGCGCGCGAGCGGGCGCGCAGTTCCGCCATCTCGTCGAGCATTCGCCCGAGTCCTTCGGCGAGGGTGACGCCGGCCTCGGTCGGCAGCAGGCCGTTCGCCGTGCGATCCAGCAGCCGCGTGCCGACAAAGCTTTCGAGCTTCTTCAGCCGATGGCTGATGGCACTCTGCGTGAGACCAAGCTCGGTGGCCGCGCGCGTCATGCTGCGATGGCGCAGCGCCGCGTCGAACGCAATCAGGCCGTCAAAAGGGGGAAGGGCGCGCATGATGCGCACTATGAACGATATTCATGCCGATGTGAACGATTGGCGTTGGCGTAAATCGACGATTCCGGACACGAGTAGCGCGCCTCGCAACATCCGAATTTCCACCATGCTTCAACCAATGATGCCCGCGCTGCTGCTGGGCATGGCGGCTTTCCTCACCAATTTCGACGTGACGGCGGTGGTCATCGCGCTGCCCTCGATCGCGCGCGATCTCGACTTCGACATCGCCGGTTATGCCTGGGTGATGGATGCCTACAGCCTGGCCTTCACGGCCTGCCTGCTGCTGGCCGGCGCGCTGGCGGATCGTTACGGGCGGCGAAGGACAATGCTGGCCGGCAACGCCATCTTCGCGTTCGCCTCGCTGGGGTGCGGGCTGGCATGGGACGGGCCGACGATCCTGGCCGCGCGCGGGCTGCAGGGGATCGGGGCGGCCTTCATCGTGACCGGCGGCTTCGCGCTGATCGCAGGCGTCTATATCGAGACACCGGCGCGCACGGATGCGTTTGCCCTGATCGGCGTGATGTCCGGCGTGGCGATGGCGTTCGGTCCGACCATGGGCGGACTGGTTTCGTCGTGGATCGGCTGGCGCTGGATCTTCTTCATCAACCTGCCGGCCTGCGCCCTGGTCGCGTGGGGCGTGCCGCGGCTGATCGCGGAATCTGGCGAGGCCGCGCCGCGGCCGTTGGACTTGCCTGGCGTCGCATGGTTCACATCAGCGCTGACCGCGCTGGTCGAGGCGCTGCTGCAGGGCCGCGGCTCGACGCCGCATCTGGTGGCGGGCCTGGCGCTGAGCGCGGTGTCTTTCGCCGCGTTCGGCCTGCAGCAGAGCAGGCGCGCCACGCCGATCCTTGATCCCGCGATCTTCGCCCGGCCCGCCATGGTCGGCATCGCGATCCTGCTCTGCGCGGTGTCGATCGGCTACTGGGCCGTGCTCGTCTACCTGCCGCTTTTTCTCGCTGCGGCCTATGGCTGGTCTTCGGAAGTGGCCGGCCTCGCGCTGCTCGTGGCCACGCTGCCGATGCTGTTCCTGCCGCCCTGCGGCAGCCGGCTGGTCGGCCATCTCGGGTGGCGGCTGCACTTCGCGCTGGCGCTGGCGATTGTGGCGGCCGGCGATGCCGCCATCGCCATCGCGCTGCTCGGGGGCGGCGCGGCGCCGCCGCTCGTCGCCACGTTCTGCGGAATTGCCGCGATCGGCATCGGTATGGCGCTCGCTCACCCGCAACTGTCGGGCGCGGCGGTGTCGCTCGCACCGCCCGACCTGGCCGGCATCGCCGCCGCCGTCACCGTCGTCATGCGGCAGGGCGGCTTCGCGGTCGGCATCGCCGTTCTCGGCGCGGCGCTGAGCGATCAGGGATCGGCGGTCAGCTATTTCTGGCCGTTCGTCGCGGCGGCGGCGGCGTCGACGGCGGGGCTGCTCGCAGCGTTGATGCTGCTGCCGCGACTGGCGGCGCCGTCGACAAAGCAACCGTGAGCAGCCCGGCGGAAGCCTTCGAGGCAAATCGCGCCCGCGGCGAAACTACCAGAGCCAATAGACCGCGAACAGGACGGCGCCCCAGGCGGCGATGCCTGCGATCGTCCGCAACGTATTTCCCAGGCGTCGCGACGCCGGGCCGGCCGGCGCCGCAAGTGCTGCCCGCGCCTCATTCTCTCCGAGCTGCCTTGGCAGGCCTCGAGCCTCCTCCAGTTCCTTCGTCCACATCATGTGTTGCGTCCGCGAGACCGCGGCCGAACAGTAACCGCGCTCCTTGGTCTCGGGATTCTCCCAGAACCAGTGCATGCAGCCGTGTCCGACGCAGAAATCGCCGCGATAGCGCAGCTCGCGCGCGTACCAGGGGAAGTACTTCCACAGGAAGTTCCACCGGGTCCAGTCCCGGTACGTCCACCGCCCGCGCTGGCTGACCTTCATGATGCACATCCGCATCCGCGCTTCACCATGTGTCAACATTCCGCGCACGTCGAAAGTCCTCCCGGCCGGCGCGACGCCGAGCGTCGCGAAACAAGGAGAGAATGCTTCAGATCTGAGGTGAATCTTTGGCGGTTGACCGTCGTCGATCCCGCCTGTCTGAGGTTTTGCGTGCGGTGGCGTCGGTCCTGGTGTCCACTGCCGGGACGCTGATTTCGGCCGATGCAGGGCGTCGCGGACCCGCGCGCCGGGCGGCGTGACGCCTGTGACGGAACCCGGTGGCCGTTGCGCCGTTTCTCATGCCGATGGGAGACGGCCGGGAAATGGCGCGAAGCAGGAGCAGGCCCGTGACACGAACATGGTCGCGGCCGGCTGTCGTGCCGCGCACATCCAGGATCCGCCGGCGATGACCGATCGCGGCAAGACCAACACGGCGCAGACGCGCTCCGGGCAGATCGAAACCGCCGACAATCGAAAGCCGCTGCCGCTCGATGCGGCAGCACGCACAAAGGCGCGCGTGGTGCTCGCGGTAGCGCTGGTCGGGCTGGCGCTGTGGACCGCGGCCAGTTTCCTGCCTGCGCTGATCTGGGCCACCATCCTCGCGGTATCGCTCTGGCCGCTCTACCTCAGTTTTGCAAAGCGGCTGGCGTCGGGCCCTTCGAACCTGACGGCGTTGGTGTTTACCCTGCTGGTCGCGCTGGTGCTGTTCACGCCCATGGCGCTGGCCGCCTACCAGTTCGCGCAGCAAAGCGACGTGCTGATCGGCTGGCTGAAGAAGGCGGGAGAAAGCGGCGTTGACGTGCCCGAGTGGCTGGCCCGTCTGCCGGTCGCGGCGGAGAGCCTGCAGCAATGGTGGCGCGACAATCTCTCTGATCCCAAGGCCGCGGCCGCCTGGTTGAAAACGATCAATGCCGAGAATGCGTCGGAGTTGTTCAGAACCCTCGGCGGGCAACTGATTCATCGCCTGTTCCTGCTGTTCTTTTCGCTGCTGGCGCTGTTCGTGCTGCTCAGCAATGGCAGCGCGATCGCGAGCCGCTTCCTGGAGACCAGCGACCGCCTGTTCGGCGGGGCGGGCGAGGGCCTGATCGAAAAAATGGTCGATGCGACTCGCGGCACCGTCAACGGCACGGTGCTGGTCGCCGTCGGGGAAGGCCTGTTGATCGGGGTCGGATATCTGCTCGCAGGCGTGCCCAATCCGGTGCTGTTCACCGTCCTGACCACCGCTTTCGCGATGATCCCGTTTGGCGCCTGGGCCGCTTTCTCCACGGCCGCGGTGGTGTTGGTCTCCAGCGGCGGGAGTGGACTGGCCGCAGCCGGCGTATTCTTCTGGGGTGTGATCATCATGCTCGCTGGCGACCACTTTGTATGGCCGACCTTGGTCGGCGGCTCGGCCCGGCTTCCGTTCCTGCTGGCTTTCGTCGGCATCTTCGGCGGTCTCGCCGCTTTTGGTCTATTGGGCCTGTTCCTGGGACCGGTGATCATGGCGGCGCTGTTGACCGTCTGGCGCGAGTGGGTTTTCCGCCCGCGTGTGGAAGGCAAGCCCGCGTGAGCCAGCGCGTTTTCCAATCTGGAGGCCGGTTCTGATTCTATTAGAACCGGATGGGCTCTAGCCGCCCTGCGGCGCGCGGGGCGCGGTGATCGCCTTGCGGATCGCCGCCAGCGGCGCGCTGTCGTCGAATTCGAGATCCTCGCCGTTCCGCTTCAATCCGAGGTCGCGCCACACGGCTTCGAGATCGGGCGCCACCGGCTTCGGCCCCATTTCGTCATGCAGCCGGGTCAGCACGTCGACGCCCACGGCCTTGTCGGCGGTGACGAGAATGCGCTGGATCGGCCAGTCCTGCGTATGATTGCCGCCGGCGGCGAGCACGCCGCGCATCGCGTCCTGCAGGCCGAGACGATTGTCGGTCCGTTTCCTGATTTCGATATCGGCGAGCAGGCAGAAGATCGCGCCGCCCCAGTAGCGGCGGCCCCAGGTCGGCGTGTTGTCGAGCCCCTGATCGCCGGACTTCGGCAGGCCTTGCGGCATGTCGCGCATCATCGCCCGCCAGATCTCGCGCGCCGTGAGGTCGCCGGCCTGCACCCGCGCGACCGGCTCGACATAGACCGCGAGCCCCTCCGATAGCCAGGCGTGGCGGTCGGGCATGTCGGGCAGCGCCGTATGCACCATCTCGTGCACCATCACCCAGTCGCGCTGCAGAACAGCCTCGCTGGCGTCGCGGCCGATCGGAATGCGGATGGCGGCGCCGCGATAGCCCCAGGTCGTGCCGCCGCTGACGCGCCCGCCCGCCACCGGCACCAGCAACAGCCGCAGCGCGCTGACGGGAAACCGCCCGTAATAGGCGGTCACGGCGCGGGCCGACATCCGGATCCAGCCGAGCAGTTTCTCGTTCGGCAACGCGATCTCGCCCGGCGCGACCGCGACCTGGATGGTGCCGCCGGCTACGTCGAGCTCGGTCTTCGGCAGCCGGTCGAACGCCTCGTAGGGCATGCGGTCGCCACGCATGTAGTCCGACTGCGCGGCGGCGCCGAACGACGGCGCGCCGGCCAGCAGCGCGGCGAGGAAGGCGAGGCTGCAGCGAAACGCGCCGGCCGCGCTCATCGCAGCGCACTTTCCATCGAGGTCGGCTGCTGCGGTTCGCGGCCATGGGCGATGAACGCCGCGGCATGCTCGTCGAGATCGTCGAGCATCGCGGCGAGCAGGGCTTCGCCCTTGGCCGCGGTCGCGCGCGTCGGATCGCCAAAACTGCCGGAGCGGCTGTAGTTCGGCGACGCCGGATCGGTCGGCGTCAGCGCGCCCGGCGTCTCCCGCTCCAGCGGCGGGCTGGCTTCGGCGCGCGTCATGTCCACCAGATGCGGCGCCAGCGCCAGCATCAGCGACGTCTCCATCTCGTCGGCATGGCTGCCGTGGCTCTGCTCGGCCAATTGCCTGGCCACGCGCGGATAGCGCGGCCCGCCGTGAATCCACAGATGCTTGACGCGGTCGCTCGCCAGCCGCGCCAGCGCGCGATCGACCGGCGCCAGCGTGCTGATCCCGGTATTGAGCACGAGCAGTTTCGGGCAGCCGCCGCCGAGGATCTGCCCCGCGACCTCGCGCACCAGCGCCTCGAAGGTCGCAATCGACAGGCTCGCGCTGCCGGCATAGTCGACGAAGGCGGGATAGTGGCCGTAGGTCAGCGTCGGCCACACCAGCGCGTCGATCTTCTCGGCCATCCGGCCGGAGAGCCATTCGGCCTGGACACGGTCGGTGTCGAGCGGCAGGTGGAAGCCGTGTTGTTTGGCCGCCGCCCCGATCGGCAGGATCGCGGCCGCGCCATCGCTGATACGGCGCGCCACCTCGTCCCATCGCATGCGCTCGATGAAATGGCGACCGGTGTCCGTGCCCATCCGCCGCGCCCCCCTCTATGGTTGGACGGAAACACCCGCCAAAAGGCCAGCCGTGATCCAGCCGTGCAGATAGCCGGCGCCGCGGCCCGCCGCGCCGTCGGGGTCGTCATAGGTCGCCAGCATCTCGCACAGCACGCCGAACGAAACGCCGCTCGCCGCCTCGTCCCACATCATCGCTTCCTCCGGCGGGATTTCGCGGAACACCGGCGTCATGTCCTGTCGCCAGATCAAGAGATGCGCGGGCGCGTCCAGGACGGCCGCCTCCGGCGGCGTCTCGTCGTTCTTGAGCGCGAGCCAGATCGCCGCTGCGTTGGTCACGAACTCGAGCCGGGCGGCGGTGGGATGCGCGGTGAAGCGGAGGCTTGACCAGTCCGCCGGCGCAAAGCCCGCCATGTCGCCCAGCGCGACGATCTCGCCTTCCCCTGCATCGAAAGCGTCGTTCAGCGCCTTTTCGAGCGCGGCCAGTTCGGCGAGCTCGGGATGCCTGGAATAGGCCGATTTCAAAAATGCCGGCAGGCCCTGCGAGAACCAGCGCAGGTTCGGATGCTGCGACGGGCACGCTTCGACATAGGCGTGGCCCATCTCGTCGAACGTCTCGTCGCCGAGATAGCGATGCAGCAGCTCGTGGTCGTTGCGCAAGGCCTCGACCAGCCGTGAGCCATAGGCGTAGCGATAGACGCCGAACAGCACGTCGCGCTTCTCGCGCGGGCTGTCGAGGATTTCGGCCAGCACGCTGTCGTCGCCATCGAGGATGCCGCGCTGAAACGCGGCCTGCTGTCGCGCGAACTCGCTCATTCCCCGGACAACACCTTCTCCGCCATCTCGCGCGTCCGCGCGACCTCGATCAAGAGCTCGTCGAGCGGCGGGATGTTGTCGTCGCGCTCGATCATGGTCGAGACCCGGCCGAAGCGCTGCAGCGCCGCGGCGTAGAGCTGCCAGACATCCTCGCACACCGGATGGTCGTGGGTGTCGATGATGTGCGTGCCCATGTGGCTGTGGCCGGCCATGTGGAACTGCACCACGCGATCGCTGGGAATGCCGTTGAGGAAGGTCAGGGGATCGTAGCCGTGGTTGAAGGCGGAGACATAGACGTTGTTGACGTCGAACAGCAGCCAGCAGCCGGAGCGGCGCGACAATTCGGACAGAAACTCCCACTCGGTCATTTCGGAATTGTTGAACTGGACGTAGGTCGAGACGTTCTCCAGCACCAGGGCGCGGCCAAGGAAATCCTGTACCAGCTGCACGCGGCCGACGACGTGCTCGAGCGCTTCCTCGGTGTAGGGGATCGGCAGCAAATCGTGCAAATTCTTGCCGTGGACGCCGGTCCAGCACAAATGGTCGGAGACCCATTTCGGCTCGACGCGCCCGGCGAGATCCTTCAGCGCCTGCAGATAGTCGAAGTTCGGCGGCGCGGTGGAGGCGATCGACATCGAGACGCCGTGCATCACCACCGGATAGCGTTCGCGAATCCGGTCCAGCGCGCGCAGCGGCCGGCCGCCGGGCAGCATGTAGTTCTCGCTGATCACCTCGAACCAGTCGATCGCCGGATCGCCGTTCAGGATCTCGTCGTAATGCTGATGGCGCAGGCCGAGGCCGAAGCCCAGGAACGGGGGCCTGGCCGATGCCGCGGGACGGCCGGCAAGCGGGGCCGCCGGCGCGCGGGGCAATTGGCTTGCGACGTTCATCTCGTCTCCACTTTCGCAGCGCCGGCGCGCGGCTTAACCCAGCATGCAAGCGTCAACCTAGCATGAAGGCGAGGCCCGGCCTACGCCGGGCCCGGCCGAAGATCAGGTCTCAGGACGGCATATACTTGCCCTTGGCGGCGTCGCACTTCTCCTTGGTCAGGGTCGAGAAACCCTGGCTCTTGCAGGCGTTCTGACCCTTGCAGGCATTCGCGGCGCCCTTGCACGCGCTCTGGCCCTTGCAGGCATTGGCGCCGATGCATTTGCCCTCGCCGGCGGCGTGGGTCACCGTCGATACCGTGGTACCGGCCAGAAAAAGCGTGGCGGCAGCAGCGGCCAGCGCGGCGCCGGACCTGGATGTCATCTTCATTGAATCCTCCAAAGGACGTGTGAGGGTGGCACCGCCCGCGGGCCGCGGCAGTGAGGGCCGGCAAACGTCACCCGCAATGAGCTACGCGACGGGTCGGGCCGAGGTTACGCGGGCCGGCCGATTTATTTCCGCATCCGGCGGCGGCGCGGGACGAAAATCGCGGAGGCCCGGACGGCGCCGGGCCCCCGCGCGCTGATCCGCCGATCAACCCTTGACGAACTTGCCGCCGGTGGCCGCGCACTGCTTCTCGGAGGCCATCGAGAAGCCCTGGCTCTTGCAGGCGTTCAGGCCCTTGCAGGAATTCGCCGCACCCTTGCAGGCGCTCTGGCCCTTGCAGGCGTTGCCGGCCATGCACTTGCCTTCGGCGGCGTTGGCGGGCGTCGACACGGTCGAGACGACGGTGCCCGCGAGGAACAGGGTGGCGGCGGCGGCTGCGAGCGTCGCACCGGACTTGGAATTGAGCTTCATGACGATCTCCTGGATCATTGTTTGAGAGAGCGCGCCGCAAGCATCCGTCGATCGATGGCGGATCCCCGCGACGCACGCGAGGGGGCGGATGGCAATCGGCGAGGGCCTGCCGGATCGCGCCAGGTCTTCATTACCGATCGTTCATCCAGACCGAGCTACGGGGCATGGGGCGATTTGGTTACAGCGTTTCAAAAGAAAATTTTCTTTTTTGGCGGCTGGACGCCGGGTTGCGGCTGGAGGCGGGCGGACCCGCAGCATTTCATTGTCCGTGCAGACCGCGCTCCCGGTCGGGAAAGCGCGGCACGTCAATGGATTAGATGCTGCATTGCGCTGCACAATCACTTCTGCGGGGCCGCTAACCGCGGGCCGGCTTCAGCTTTGCCATCTGCGCCACGGTGGCGCGCAGCTCCTCGGCATTGAAGGAGGGGAAGGAGCAGATCCGGTTGCTGCAGGCGAAGGCCGCGGGCTCGCCGAGATCGGGGTACTCGACATCCGGGTTGGGCAGCTTGCCCTCGCGCAGGTCGAGCCATTCCAGGCGCTTGTAGCGGGCCGGCAGCGCGCGGGCCAGCGCATGCAGGGCGCTGGCGCGGGCGTCGTCCTTGTGCCCGACGATCGTTACATGCGTGGGCTCGACCGCAAACTCCTCGTCGGCGAGCAGCACGCCGGGCAGGGCGCGCGTCATGCCGGCCGTGGCGCCGGCGAGATAGCGCATCGCGTGCGCGGCGTGCTCGCGGTAACCCTCGTTGCCGAAGTATCGATTGAGCAGGTTCATGAAGCGCGCGACCTGCACCTGGTCGTCGTTCAGCTTGGCGGGTTTGGCCAGCACGCCGGTCTTGCCTTCCGCGGTCTTCGAGGTCACGAAGCCGCCGGCCTCGTCGCGGAACGTCGCGACGAAATCGCCGGCCCGGGCGGCCGCATTGAGCCAGTCGCGATTGCCGGTGGCGCCGTAGAGATCGAGGAACGCCTGGCCCATCGCCAGCGTATCGCCGAGGAACGGCCCGCCGCGGTCCTTCTCACCGTGACGGAAGCCGCCGTCCGGCAGGGCGCGGTTGGCCATCACCCATTTCGCCGCGCGTTCGGCGATCTCGAGCGCCTTGGCGTCGTTGCTGACGTTGTAATAGGCCGCAAGCCCCGAAATCGCCCAGCCATTCTCGCGCGCGTAAAGGTTCTTGTCGATGCGCGGCATGCCGAGCTTGCGGCGCGCGGCATCATCGAGCGCGTAGTAGGCGTGGCCGTCGACATCGTGGTTCAGATCGGCGTCCTGGCTGACATAGAACGCGCCGTCGGGGCTGGTCATGAATTCCGCGAGAAAGCGCTCGATGTTACGGGCGGCGGCGAGGTATTTCGGGTCCTTCCATAGCGCATAGGCCTGGCTGTACTGCCGGAGATATTGCGCCTGGAACGCGATGATCTTTTCGAAATGCGGCTTGGTCCACGAGCCGCCTTCGGAATATTGATAGACGCCGCCCCACACCGGATCGATCAGCGCGATCGCGGCGTCCAGTGTCTGCCGCGCGCGCTTGATGGCGGTGGCGTCGCCGGCCTCGGCGCGCGCGATCGCAAGGTCCATGCTGTCGGCGTCGATATATTTCTGGTTCTCGCCCCAACCGCCGAGCGCCTCCTCATAGGATTCGTCGACCGTCCTGGTCATGGCGGCGCGCCGTTCCTTGTCGAGGAAGGCGGAGGTCGACGGCTTCACCTCGAAGGCCTCGCCGACCGACGGGCCGGGCGAGGGATCCTCGATGATCGCCTTGAGCAGCGCCTGCATCCGCTCCGGCTCGATATAGCCGCGGATCTTGGCGATCTCGCTGCCGTCGGGGCCGAACACGATGGTCGCCGGCCAGCCCCAGTCGCCGTAGCGGCTCGACAGATCGGGATTGGCGTCCTGGTCGACCCGCACCGGCAGGTATTTCGACGCCAGCAATTCCTTCACTTCCGGGTTCGCGTAGGTCGTCTGCTCCATGACGTGGCACCAGTGGCACCACACCGCCTCGAGATCGAGGATAACGAAGCGCTGTTCGGCCTGCGCGCGCGCGAACAGGTCATCGCTCCACGCGCTCCATTTCGGACCATCGGCGGCAAGGGATGGCGAGGCGAGGGTAACGAGGGCGAAGGTTGCGATACGGACGAGTTTCATGGCGGCTACCCAAGGCTGGCGTTTCGACAGCTACGGACCCGCCGAAATCCAGGCTCAGCTTTTCGCCGACGTCACGGCATTGTGAGACGTCAGGTGGATTGCTTGCTCCCGCCTGCCGCATTCACCAGCAGCCGGTCGAGCGACGCGGCGCCGGGGCCGGCAATCGCCAGCCACATGAAGCCGGCGAAATAGGCCGCCTCCTCGAAGCCGAGCAGCGTTTCCAGCGAATCGACATCGCCCCATTTCGCCGACTTGATCGCGACCACCATGACGACGGCGAGCATCGCGGCCGGAATGCGCGTGAACAGGCCGAGGATCAGCATCGCGCCGCCGAAGCATTCGACGCCGGATACAAAGGGGGTGAGGATCTTTGGGAAAGGTATGCCCCAGCCGACGAAATTCTCGGTCACCTGCGCCAGATTGTTGAGCTTGCCCCAGCCCGCCAGCATGAAGGTGTAGCCGGCGACCAGCCGCATGATCAGCGGCCCGGCCCAGGCAAAATGCGAGGCGATCTGAGCCGGCAGCAGGATCAGAAGATAGATGATAAAATTCATGCGAACTCCGCTCTAAGTATCTGGCGCAGCACGGGACTGCGGGATCAGGACGTCCGAAATCTTCGCGCCGAAAAATCCGCCGCCGGGGATGGCGGCAGTCCGGCTTCAACAGCGTTTCGCTGCAAGCCGCCGGCTTGTTACGTGGCTAGCCGAAATTTTGCAGGGCGGGGAAAGTCTCCAAGAGCCAGATGCTGACATTGGAGACGGCGCCGGTTAAAAAGCCGATGCCGGTAATCACCATCAGCACCCCCATGGCGTGCTCGACCTTGCTGAGATGTTTTTTCATCCGCGCGAACAGCGAGGAGAATTGTTCGACCATGAAGGCGGCGAGCAGGAACGGAATGCCGAGGCCGGCGGAATAGACCGCGAGCAGGCCGGCGCCCTTGGCGACGGTCGCCTCGGCCGCCGCGACCGAGAGGATCGCCGCCAGGATCGGGCCGATGCACGGGGTCCAGCCGAAGGCGAAGGCCAGCCCCATGACATAGGCGCCCCACAGCCCGACCGGCTTCGGCATCGGCATCCGGCCCTCACGCATCAGGAGGCCGATCCGGGTCAGGCCGAGGAAATGCAGGCCCATGATGATGATGACGATCCCGGCCACGATCGACAGTTCGGCCGACCACGCCCGGATCAGCCCGCCGATCAGCGAGGCGCTGGCGCCGAGCGCCACGAAAACGGTCGAGAAGCCCAGCACGAACATCAGCGCCGAGATCATCACCGCGCGCTTGGAGGCCTGTTCGGTCTCGTCATTGGCGACATGCTCGATGGTCGCGCCGGTCAGGTAGATCAGATAGGGCGGCACCAGCGGCAGCACGCAGGGGGAGAGGAAGCTGACGACACCGGCAATCAGGGCCGCCGGAATGGAAACATCGTGCATTGCATGACCTTCGAGAATTGCCGCAAGGCATAGCGCCGTCTTTACCCATACGGAACAGCCAATCGATAAGTTTCGTCGGCATTGCGGCCCAAGTTCGGTCACAGGGCCGTGTCCGGGTGGCCGAAAATGGCCTCGCGGACGAAACGGACGCTGCTATGGTTACGTAGAGCCGGTAAGCGGCCCCGTGAAACTGGACCCCCGGCATGCGCCTCGGCATCCGCACCGCCATTTCCGCCCTGGTGCTGACGTCCATCGTCGTCAGCGCCGTCGGCGTGCATCTGCTGTGGTGGCGCACCGCCCACCGCGTCAGCCAGACGCTGGCCAATACCATCAACGACCAGATCGTGTCGGCGGTGGGCGACGAGTTGCAATCGCTCACCGGCGAGGCGCGTTCGTCGCGGATCGCGGTGCGGACGCTGCTGACCGGGAAGGTCATCGACATAAATGACGTCAGCAAGCGTCAACTGGTGCTGCTGTCGCAGCTTCGCTCGCAGCCGACGGTATCCTGGGTGGCGTTCGCCGGGCCGGACGGCTCGTTTTCGGCCGGCCACAAGCGCGGCGGCAGCGGCATCGAGACGCTGGAGATCACGGCCCACGACCGCAAGCTCCGCACCGATCGCTACGATTTTGCCGACCGCGACCTGGTGCTGAAGGAAAGCAGGGTCGAGGACACGACCTATTCGGTGACCGACCAGGAATGGTTTCGCGAGGTGATACAGTCCGGCGAGGACAACTGGACGACGCTGACCTCGCATCCGAATGGTGACCGCCCGGCCGCCGTGTTCTCCGCGCCGATCGACATCGACGGCCAACGCGCCGGCGTGCTGGCGATCATCATCGAGCTGACGCGGGTGTCGAATTTCCTGTCGCAGCTCACCGTGGGAAAATCGGCCGGCGCCTTCATCCTGACCCGCGACGGCGCGCCGATCGCGGTACCGGACGACGAGGCCGACGAGCTCCATCCGCTCAAGCTCGACCACCCGCTGTTTCCGGTCGCGGTCGACGCGATCCGCAACGCCGGCGCCTATCAGCCCGGGGAGGGCGAGCCGTTCCACACCAAGGTGACGCGCGACGGCAAGCCGTACCAGGCGGTGCTGACGCCGATCTCGTTTCCGGGCTGGTCGCTGGTGACCGTCGTGCCTGAATCCGAATTCCTCGGCCCGGTGCAGATGACGATCCGCAATCTGCTGATCGGGCTCGCGGTCCTGATCATAGGCGCCGGATTGCTGTCAGCATGGCTGGCGCAGCGCCTGATCGCCGCGCCGCTGATCAGGGTGGTCAACGAGATCAGGCATGTCGAGCGCTTCGACCTCGACAGGGTGCAGCGGCATCCGTCGCGGCTCGCCGAGATCGAAAACCTCTCCGGCGCGATCGGCGACATGGCGCAGGGTCTCGCCGCGTTCCGCAAATATATCCCCGCCGATCTGGTCAGGCGGCTGATCAGCGACGGCAACGGCGCGCGGCTCGGCGGGGCGATCCGGCCGATGAGCGTAATGTTCATCGATCTCGCCGGCTTCACCGGCCTGTCGGAGCGGCTCGGCGACCGCATCATTCCGCTGCTGTCGCGCTATTTCGACGGCGTCTCGGTCGAGATCCAGAGCCACAATGGCACCATCGACAAGTTCATCGGCGATGCCGTGATGGCGTTCTGGGGCGCGCCGTCGCCCAATCCGGATCACGCCGTCGATTGCTGCCGCGCGGCACTCGGATGCCGGCGCGCGATGGAGCAGGCCGGTCTCGTCGACGACCGCGGCGAGCCGGTCAGGATCCGCATCGGCATCAATTCCGGCGACATGCTGGTCGGCAATATCGGCTCCGAAGTGCGGCTGAACTACACCGTGATCGGCGATGCCGTGAACATCGCCAGCCGGCTCGAAGGCACCAACAAGGCCTATGGCTCGACCATCATCATCGGACCCGAGACGCGCCGGCTGGCCGGGGAAGCCATCCTGGTCCGCGAACTCGACCGGCTGGCGGTCTACGGCCGCGTCGGCGGCCTGCAGATCTATGAACTGCTCGGCATGGCCAGCGACTTCGAAGGCAAGCCGGATTGGGCGGCGTCCTATGAGGCGGGACTCGCCGCCTTCCGCGCCCGCGACTTCAAGGCCGCCATTGCAGCCTTCGAGACCGTGCTGCAGACCCGCGACGACGCAGCGTCGCGGGCGATGATCGAACGCTGCCGGCAGCAGCTGGAAAATCCCGCCGGCGAGGACTGGGACGGGACGACGGTGGCGCGAACGAAGTAAATGTGCTGCCTCGCTTCTCGTCATGGCTGTCCCGGCCATCCACGTCTTCCTTGCTCTGGCGCCAAGGACGTGGATGCCCGGGGACAAGCCCGGGCATGACGGAGATTGTCGCAAAATGCTCGGTTCGTTGGTTGCTTTTTGAGCCGGGGTCAGGATGAGAGTTTGGTGGTCATGACCCAGCAGAGCAGGCGAGAGCAACCTTGCACGCCGCTACGGTTTGGCCACTAATACGCCGCCGTGATGTTCGATCGAGGAAGCGTCCTGCCTTGAAGATCCTGCTGACCCACACGCCGCAATCCCGCGCGCAGTATTACGGCGAGCGCGCGCTGAGCAGCCTGCAAGCCCTCGCCGATGTGAAGCTGCATGCGCAGGGCGATGCGCTCGACGCCGCCGGGCTGATCGAGGCGGCAGGCGATGTCGACATCATCGTCGCCGATCGTCTCACCGCCGGACCCGCGGAGATATTTCCGGCGCTGCCGAATTTGCGCGCCTTCGTGCGCTGCGCCGTCGATATCCGCAACGTCGATGTCGAGGCGGCGTCCGCGGCCGGCGTCCTGGTCACGCGCGCCGGGCCGGGTTTTGTGCAGTCGGTCGCCGAACTCGCGCTCGGCTTCATGGTCGACCTGTCGCGCGGCGTCTCGCGCGCCACCGCCGACTATCACGCCGGGCGCAAGCCCGGGATATTCATGGGCCGGCAGCTATGCGGCAGCCGCCTCGGCATCATCGGCTATGGCAGCATCGGCCGTTATCTGGCCGACATCGCCAGGGTGCTGGGGATGGAGGTTTTGATTGCCGATCCGTTCGCGGCTGTCACCGAGCCCGCCTTTCGGTACGTTCCTCTCGACGATCTCATGGCCCGCGCGGACTTTGTCGTCTGCCTCGCCATCGCCAACGAGCAGACCGAAAACCTGATCGGAGCCGCCGCACTGTCACGGATGCAGCCTCACGCGGTCTTCATCAACCTGTCGCGCGGCAACCTCGTCGACGAGGCCGCGCTTTCGGCGGCGCTGCGCGACAACCGCATCGCGGGCGCCGCGATGGATGTCGGCCGCGCGCCGGACCAGATGCCTTCGCCGGAGCTGGCAGGATTGCCCAACGTCGTCGCCACGCCGCATATCGGCGGGTTGACGCCGCCGGCGATCGAGAGCCAGGCGCTGGAGACGGTGCGGCAGGTGGAGGCGATCGTCGCGGGCGAGGTGCCGGCAGGGGCGGTGAACGCGCAGTGGTGGCGGGGGCGAGCATGACCATGAGCGTCATGTGTCGTGACCGGCGACAAGTTCGTCGCCGTCGGGCTCGAATTTGATTCATCGAATCCCGGCCTCGAGCCGGGGAGAACGATACGGACGCCCGCCGCGCCCTGCTCTTATTGATAGCGAGTCAGAAACTCCGTGGGACTGACCGGCTTTGCAATCGAGATTTTCCTGGTCCTTTCAGGACTCTGCTCCACGGCTCGCATGTCGATGAGCTTGGCGCCGGCAAGAGAACGCTCCACCCTGGCGCCGGTCTTGACGTTGATCATCCCCGCTCCGCACCCGTGAAAATTCACGGTGCCATAGTCCGGGAGTTGCATTGGGGTCGGATCGGGCGGGTCTGCTGGCCTCTCCATCACCCACTCTGCCGTTGCGCCCGGAACCTTGAACGGCCTTCCCCTGCTGGTGAGCGGGGCGCTCTGGAAGAACTGCACGGCGTGGTTGGTCGAAAAATTCCTGATCACGAACGACACGCCGCTGCGATCGTCGCAAACTTGCATGTAACACATGATCAGGTCGCCGGCGCGGATGACCGGCGAGGGCAGCACGATCGGGTACGCCTGGTCCTCGTCGTCCCTCACCCACCACTGCCACCAGGCGGAATACGATCTCGCCGGACCGGACGTCGACGGATCGATATGCTGAGCCGTGCCGAACTGCGGCAGCGTCGACGTGTAGTACCGACGCTGTCCGTCGAAACCGATCCAGGTTGAACTGCGATACGTGTCGCCAAGCGCGCCGGAGGGCTTGTTTGGCGTTGGCACCTGAAATTTCCCCCAGATTGACGAGCACACCATGCCGTCTCTGGGTGTTATGTAGGCACCCGACCAATTGGAACTGGTTTGCCGGCGCGGCAACTGTGCGAACACCCGGCGGCTCCCTGTCCTGAATGAAGGAATTACATTTGCATCGAATACTTCGAACCGCGGTGAAGCCGCAAACAAATCCTGCCACACGGCGTATTCGGCCGGCTGACGCGAGGGGACAGGCCGCATCGGAAAACCAAACAGCTTCAGGTCGGCTTGCGACGCGGTCAGCGGCGAAAAACCCGGCGGGGGAACAACGCTGCGCGTCGAATCCTGAACCATCTTCTTGAGAAGTCCAGGGTCGAACTTGGAGTTCTTCGGATCGATGTTTTTCATTGCCATTCGCCTATGGCAGCGGTGATCGTATCGGAAAGCATCGGCACGGCATTTCCTGCCAGGATGGTGCCATTGAGCAGATTGGCCAGCCTGGATCCGGCTTCCGAATCCTTGGCATAGTGCAAGCCGGCTATCTCGCGGTTTCGCGCGATCGAAACCGCCAGAGCCTCCAGGTTCGATTTCAGCACCGCCTGGTCGCCCACAGGCATCGTCGTTGCTTCAAATATTCTGACCATGACATTCTTCATCAAATGCGCTTGCGTGGCATGCCCGCTCGGCCAGGATGAATGTCCGGGCACGGGGATGGGCGGCAGCAGAGCGGGACAAAGCTGCGACGGCCTGGGCAGATCCCACTTGCTCTTGAGGTGCAACGCCGCGAATGACCCGATCAGGCTGGCAATGTTCAATGCGCGCCAGGTTTGCGGATGCGATCCCGGCCTCATGTTCAGCAGTGCCAGGAAGTCCGTGAAGAACTCGGCGTCCTGCGAGAGGATGGCTGCCATGGCGTCCGGCCGCTCGTCCCGCGCGGCGAGCACCAGTTGATCGATTTCGCCGTTGTAATTTGCGACTAGGGAGGTGCGAATGGCCGTGAGGGCCGCATCTCCGTCGATCGTCGCAGCCCAGTTGCCGACATTGGCCAGCATCTGATGAAGCGCGCGCCATGCATACCAGTTCGCCGACCATTGCCGTTCACCGAAATTCGCCGGGTAGCTCCGTCGCAGGTCGCCAAGCTCGGCTGGGCCGCCCGCCGGGTCGGCTCTCGTGACCCACGGCAGGTCGACGCGATCTGAAATGAACCAGCCGACACCTCCGATGTTGCCGGTGTTTCCCGTATTTCCCGTGTTGCCGGTATTGCCTGTGTTGCCCGTATTGCCCGTGTTACCAGTCATGACCGCCCCTCCTTGGAAAGTGGACAATATTCGCCGTGGTACGTCTCAATCGGGGAGCCCCGCCGATCGCAGGTGCCCAAGCCAGGTGTTCAATGCAGCGTCACGAAAAGGGCAGCGCCTGGCATAGGACGACACGCGGAAATTCGGTTCGACCTGCTGATAGACGTGAGCCGCCTGCCTGGCTTCTTCATTGCGACCCAAGGCTCCGAGCGTGGCAATCAGCAGACGCTGATTGAAGCGAACCAGATCGTTGCGGGCGACCGCGCTGCGCACCCATTCGAGCGCCTGCTCGAAGTCGCCGTTCACGTAGTGAGCCTGGCCGAGCAATCCCTCATGCCAGAACGAGCGGGCATCCAGCGGCGACAGCCGCACGCCCTGTTCGGCCTGGCGCACCGCCGTCGGGCCGTCACCCAGGAAGCCGGATGTCGCGCTCGCCATGGTCCAGGCCATCGCCGAACTCGGGCAGGCGGCGATGGCGCGCTCCAGTATATTCCTTCCTTTCTCCAGGTCGTGGAGCAGGAATGACTGGGCGTGACCGTATAGCGCCAGCGCGAAAGCATCGTCACCGCCCCGTTCGATGGCTTCCGCGGCATATCTTGCGCCGGCGAGGGCGTCGCCGTCGGGATCGGGCGATCCAATCTCTCCGATGCGAAAGACGTACCACAAGGCAACGTAGGAATAGGCGATCGCATAATTGGGATCGTACGAGATGGCCTGTTCGAGCAGGCCCCGCGACCTGGAAAACGAGTCGTAGTCCATTCGGTACAACAGCTCGAGTCCTTGTAACACGAGTTCGTAAGCGGTCAGATTGGCGGGATGTTTGCGCATCGCGCGCAGCAATTCGCGCTCGCGAACCTGCGGCGCGATCTGCCTCACGACGGTGATGGCGATCCGGTCCTGCAGCGCAAAGAGCTCTCCGAGGTCGCCCTCGTGCAAATCCGAACGAATGACTTCCCCTGATTCCGCATCGCTGAGCTCGGTCACGATCCGTACCGTTGTCGCCGTTCTTTGAATCCCCCCATAGAGAACGTAACGGACCCCCAGTTGGCGACCGATCTCGCGCACATCGATGTTTCGGCCGCCGAAGCCGAGGCTGGAGCCACGCGATACGACGAAAAGCTCCTTCAGCCCGGCGAGGCCGCGAATGATGTCGTCAACGACGCCGTCGGCAAAATATCCTTCGTCCGGCGTCGCCAGATTCATGCGAAACGGCAGGACCGCTATCGAAGGCCGTGGCTCCGCACCCACCAGAGCTTCTCCCACGAGCTTCGCTGGCTGCTTGGGGGGCTGAAGCGAATAGACGCGTACCGGGCGGCCGATGTTACGAAGATGCAAGTCGCCGAGATCGATCACCCCGACATCGAAGTCCTCGCCGAGTTGCTCCGCGACGGCGCCCGAAACAACGACCCCGCCCGCCGGAGCGTAGTTCTGCAGGCGCGCGGCAATATTCACGCCCTCGCCATAGACGTCGTGTTCCTCGACGATGATGTCCGCTGCGTTCAATCCCATTCGGAAGCTGATGCGCTCGTCAGCCGGCATTCCGGCTGTGCTCGAGGCGACCGCCTCCTGGAGCGAAAGGGCACAACGCATCGCGTCGCGCGCGGTCTCGAACGTTGCAAGAAAGCCGTCGCCGGTATTCTTGACGATCCTGCCGTTCTGCGCGGCCACGCCAGGGTCGAGAACTTCCGAGCGCAGCCGCATCAGGCGGACGTGAGTGTTTTCCTCATGCGCCTCCATGAGACGGGTGTAGCCAACCACGTCGGCGGCAAGGATCGCAGCAAGACGGCGTCGAAGTTCCGGGACCGATGGGGCCATCATGCGATTGGCACTTCCACAAATTCTACTTGAAATGCGCAATAAACGTGTACGAGTAGGCCAATGGATCAAAGGATAACCGGTTAGGGGGAACAAAGGAAGCCATCTTTGGCGACGGCGGGACGATCGAGCGCATATCCCGCGTCATGCTCGGTTTCGATATGACTTCGCACGCGGCGTCGCGCCGGAGCGACCTTGCACTCAATCTCGAAAGGCCCCGATGCCTCTTCCCTTCTTCTACGGCTGGCTGGTCGTCGCCGTCACCTTTGTCACCATGGCGATCGGGGTCAATGCGCGGACCGCGTTCTCGCTGTTCTATCCGCCGATCATCGATGAGTTCGGCTGGGAGCGCGGGGTCACGGCCGGCGCGTTCTCGTTCGGCTTCGTGGCGTCCGCCATCGCCAGTCCGCTGATCGGGCGCATGATGGACCGCTTTGGTCCGCGCGCGGTGATGGAGGTCGGCGTGGCGCTGATGGGCGGCGGACTGTTGCTCGCGCCGCTGACCACCCAGCCCTGGCATCTCTATCTCAGCATCGGCGTGCTGGTCGGCGCCGGCAGTGTCTGTCTCGGCTATTCCGGCCAGTCGCTGTTCCTGCCGAACTGGTTCATCCGTCGCCGCGGGCTCGCGATCGGGCTCGCCTTTGCCGGCGTCGGCATCGGCTCGGTGACATTGCTGCCCTGGGTGCAGCACATGATCGAGCAGACCGGCTGGCGCACCGCCTGCACCGCGATGGGGATTCTGATTCTCGTCGTCCTCGCGCCGATCAACCTCGTGCTGCGCAAGCGCCCGGAGGACATCGGCCTGCTGCCGGACGGCGACGCCGCGCCGTCGGCGAATTCGGCCGCGCCGCGCTCCAATGTCGTCGATCCCGTGTGGGCCGCGACCGACTGGACGCTCGCCCGCGCGCTGCGTACCGCGCGGTTCTGGTGGATATGCCTCGGCTATTTCTGCGGCCTCTACATCTGGTACGCCGTGCAGGTGCACCAGACCAAATTCCTGCTCGATGTCGGCTTTTCCGCCAATGTCGCGGTGTGGGCGCTCGGCGTCGTCAGCCTGCTCGGCATTCCCGGCCAGATCTGGCTCGGGCATCTGTCCGACCGGATCGGCCGCGAAGCGATCTGGGCGATCAGCTGCTTCGGCTTTTCGATCTGCTACGCCGCGCTGATCGCGCTGAAGGCGGCGCCGGTGCTGCCGCTGGTCTATCTCATGATTTTCACCCAGGGCGCGCTCGGCTACGGCCTGACCTCGGTGATGGGCGCGGTGGTGCTGGAAATCTTTCAGGGCAAGCACTATGGCAGCATTTTTGGCACGATCATGCTGGCCGCGCTGGCCGGCGGCGCGGCCGGCCCGTGGCTGACCGGGCTGCTGTACGATCTCTCCGGCAGCTACACCTCGGCCTTCGGGCTTGGCATCGCAGCCAGTCTTCTATCGGCATTCGCGATCTGGCGCGCATCGCCGGGCAAGGTGAGGGCGGTCGCCGGCCAGATGCACAAGGCGCAGGCCGGGAGCGGCGCGGCCTAGCGCGTCGCTTCCCTCGGCACCAGGACGAAAGCCGCGAGGTAGAGCAGGCCCGTTACGATCAGCAGGTTGTTGTAGCCGGTCAGCAGCGCGGCATATTCCAGGCAGCCGCCGACGATCGCGCCGAGCAGGTTGATGGCAAAGGCCGATTGCGAATCCGACGAGCCCTGGAAGCGCTTCGAGAACGCCACGTTCGCCAGATAGATCGGCAGAAACGCGAGCAAACTTGCAGCGACCAGCCGCGGCACGAACGGCAGCGGCAGCAGCCATTCAGGCCGGATCACCCAGGCCAGCGCCAGCGACGCCGCGATGCCGGCATAGACCACCGGCAGCGAAGGCGTGCGGAATTTTCGCGTCGTCTCCACCGCGGCAAGCACGATCACCAGCACGCCGGTGAACACCAGCGCGTTGACGAACCAGGTGGTGCCGAACAGCAGCGCAAAGGTGGCGACGTTCTTGGTCTCCAGCAGCAGGAACGCCGCACCCATGAAGAACAAATCGGCATAGGGGCGCATCTCGCGCAGCGGCCCGCCCAGCGTGCGGATGGTCACCAGGGAGGTCAGCAGAACCGCCAGCAGCGTGATGGTGTAGAGCGCCGGGAACGAGCCGCCCTTGAAATAGAGGAACGGCGAATTGTCGGTAGCCGGCGCGATCGCGGCATCGGGCGAGTGCGATGTCCAGGTCGTTTCGCAACGCTGGTCGGCAGCGGTCATGCCGACGGTGATCACCGCCTGGACACCCTCAAACGTGTCGACGCAAGGCGCGTGGCCGAACGCCGCGGCGGCGGTGCCGGCCAGCCGGTCGATCAGCCAGCGCTCGCGATAGTAATTATACATCGCAAAGGCGCCGTGCGGCTTCAGGTGTGCGCGGACGGAGGCCAGCGCCTCCTGCGTGAACAAAAACGATTCCAGCCGGATCTGCGAGGCGCCGCTGACCAGCGTCAGCGAATCCGGCAGCGCGAACAGGATCAGGTCGTATTTGCGGTCGGTGCCTTCGAGGAAGGCGCGGCCGTCATTGACGTGCACCTTCACCCGCTTGTCGGCGTAGGGACGGTCGGGATTCTGCTCCGCGCCGATCTGCAGAATGCGCGGGTCGATGTCGACGGCGTCGACATGGCCGGCCTGCTTGCTCAGCGCGATCGCCACGTCGGAGCCGGAGCCGGCGCCGATGATCAGCACGTCGTTGAGCGGATTGGCGGGCAGGCGGAGATAGGGCGTCCGGTAGGTTCCTTCGCCCTGTTCCAGCTTCCATTTCGCCGGCGCCATCAGCTGATGGGGTACGCCGTTGACGCCGATCAGCAGCAGGTTCGAGCCCTGGACGTCGACTTCCCTGGTGGCGACCTTGTAGTAAGGCGACCAGCTCACGCCGGGTATCAGCGTTTCCTGCAGCAGCTTGCCGAGCAGCATCAGCGCCCACGCGCAGGTCACCAGCCGCCGCGAAGGGGCAGCCAATGCCAGATAGAGGATGAACGCGATGAAACCCCAGACCACCGACGGCGCCTGCAGGAAGCTCAGCGCCGTGAAAGCCGAGATGCCGAGCAGCGATCCGATCAGATCGTAGCGGTACGCCGTCAGCGGCGGCAGCTTGCCGAAGCAGCGGCCGACGACTTCGGCCGGTCCCGCCAGCACCACCGCGACCATCGCGAAAATGACCGGCAGCGCCAGCCAGGCGGGCGGGCCGCTGGTTTCGAGCGAGGTGAAATAGATGACGTCGGAGCCGGTGCGCTCGATCGTGACCGGAAACCACAGCACGCCGACGACGAGGATGCTCAACAGCGGCATCGAGGCCGGCCAGATCGACCAGCTCTTCCGGCTGACCAGAAAGCCCGCGCCGATGCCGAGGAACGACCCGAGCAGGACGAAATTCGAGAAATACGACAGGTGAATGACGTTGGCGCCGAGCCACCGGATCAACGCCAGTTCGAGGAACAGCATCAGGCTGCTCGACAGCAGCAGCCGCACCACCGTGCGTCCCGCGCTGTCCGCCTCGCGATCGGCGACGGCCCGCGACGCGACGCCGCCCGCCGCAATCGAATCCACGAGACCCTGATCAACCCGAAGCATGACGTCCCCCACTGTCCGCGCCGGAAGCGCGATGACCCTCGCGCGCGAAAGCGCATGCGGTATCGTTCACCGCTTCTCAGCCAGCGGGGCGATGGTAGCGGGCGGCGGTCTAAGGGCGGGTTAATGGGCCGGCACTGGAATGCGGCCTCTCAAGTGTACCGAGCTATGATTTCCGAACGATTAAGGGCGGTGTATCTGCCGCGTGCGCGGTGGTGGCCTGCGAACGCGAGGTCCTGCTTAAACAAGGCGTAATTCTTGCGCGATAGGTTCAGAAAATACAACCGCAGAGGATATCGTTGTGGAGGCGCAGGCAATTCTTGCGTACGGTCTTCTGGCCATCTGGTATTTGACCGGAGCGGTCGCTGACGTCCTCGGTTTCATCGTGCGTCACTGGTTTCTCTCGATCGTCCTGATCGGCTTCACAATCATTGCGATGCTGTCGTGGAATTCTGAACGGACGGGAGACTTCAGCGGTGATGATCGCTGAGCCGACACTGCGATCGTTGCGCTGAAAAGCATTCTCGTCGTCCGGTCGCCGTGAACTCGCCCAGCTTTCACCGCGTGCCCGTTTCCACCTCGAACGTCTTGCGCAACACTTCCGCGCCGTCCCGCGTCACGGTGTAGGTCGCGCTGTAGCGCCCCGCCGGCCACGCCGCTTCGGTGCGCTTCTTGCCGGCGAGCACGAGGAATTGCGCCTTGTCGCGATCCAGCGCGGGCAGGGTGTTGGTCGGCATCGCCGCGCCGCCGGGGCCCTGCACCGCGAGTGTCTGCCGGTCGCCGGCCTGCAGGCCGATCACCCTGACATACGCGACGAGCGCATCCGAGCCTGGCGCGACCGGGTGCTGCTCGATCTCTCCGGATTCAATCAGCTCCATCGTCGGCGCGATCCCGGCGAAGCCGTAATCGATGATTTCGCCCGCCCGGTATTGCATCTGCTCGCCGGGCGAGGCGGCCCACAGCGCGCGTCCGCCGCCGCAGGCATTTTCCGGCGCTTCGAACGCGAAGGGGTCCACCGCCTTGCCGCGATACCGTACCGTGAAATGCAGATGAAAAAACTCGGTGTCGCCGGACAGCCCGACCAGCCCGATCGGCTGCCCGGTCTTGACGGGGTCGCCCGGTTTGACGCGCACGCTGCCCTTGGCCATGTGGCAATATTGCGTAGCCCAGCCGTCGGCATGCTCGATCAGCACGCCGTTGCCGCACTCCTTGCCGGCGATGGCGGCCTTGCCCGCGGTCCTGGTCGAAACGTCTTCCATGTCGTTTCGCCCGCCGGCCACGCGTCCCGCCGCGGCGGCCAGCACCTCGACGCCTTGCTGCTGGATTCGTCGATTCCGGATCCGGAAGTCGGTGCCGTCATGCCCGTTATAGCTGCGGGCGCCGCAGCGATAGTCGCGAACCTTGTCCGAGCCGTCGTGATCGACATAGTTCTGGATGAAGCAGCTGACGCCCGGCTGGCACTGGATCGGCAGCGCCAACGAGACGACTTCCCCGGCTGTCGCGCGGCTCACCGCGGCGAGACAGGGCAAAACCAGGGCAAGCAAGCCCGCCCGCAGCCACCGCCGTGCGACATCGGTCGCAGGCCTGATATCGGCGTTCGCCATCATCGGCGCAAACTAGCAAGCCGTCATGACTTTCGCGAGGCGAAGTTCGCCGTCTCAGCCGTGCGAACCGCCCATCATCCTTTGCAGGTCGCCGATGGCGCGGAAAAAACTTTCCGGCGGCGTGGTTTCGGGATCGATCAGGCGGTGCAGCCGAAAGCCGTCCTCCAGCGCCAGCACCAGCTTGCCGGCCCACGCCGGATCGAGGATCGTGGTGCGACCGCCGTTCTTCGCCGTGGTCTCGATGATGTCGGAAACCAGCTTGCGCCGGGCGCGCAGCCGTTCGGCGAGTTCGGGCCGGCGCTTCTCGGCGCGCGCCACGAACAGGATCATTTCCATGTAGAGCAGCGGCGAGCGGCCGAGCGGATCCTGCCGGCTGCGGTTCATGGTCTTCAACGCCTCGATGAAATCCGCGAGGTTCTTGTGCCGCTCCAGCAATTCGCGGACGCGGGCGATCGACTGTTCGCCGTGATCCTCGAGCATGGCGATGATCAGTTCGTCCTTGCTCTTGAAGTTCGAATAGAACGCGCCGCGGGTGAAACCGGCCGCCGCCGCGATCGTCTCGATGCTGGCGCTGCCGATGCCCTGCGCCTCGAACACGCGCGCGGCCGCCTCGAACAGCTTTTCGCGGGTGTCGTCCCTGGTCGGCCTGGTGCGCACTCTTGACATCCCGCCAGTTTAGGCGAGAATGCAACTCAATACAATAATGTATCGAATGCAATCGATCACCCGGGAGAAGACGCGCTGAACGGCGCACCGCCAGTAACCAGTTGAGGTCACCATGAACGAACATGTTCAGACGGCAGCCAGCGCGCCCTTGTTCAATCCGCTGTCCCCCGAGTTCATCCGCAATCCCTATCCGCATTACGAGCGCATGCGCAGCACCGATCCGGTGCACCTGACCCCGCTCGGCATGTATGTCGCCAGCCGCCATGCCGAGGTCAGCCTGGTGATGCGCGACAAGCGGTTCGGCAAGGATTACGTCGAGCGCACCGTCCGCCGCTACGGCCCGAAGATCATGGACGAGCCGGTGTTCCGCAGCATGAGCCACTGGATGCTGCAGCAGGATCCGCCGGACCACACCCGCCTGCGCGGGCTGGTGGTGAAGGCCTTCACGGCGCGCCGCGTCGAGGACATGCGGCCGCGCATCCAGCAGATCGTCGACGAGACGCTCGACCGCATCATCCCGCAGGGGAAGATGGACCTGATCGAGGATTTCGCCTTCCGCCTGCCGGTCACCATCATCTGCGACATGCTTGGAATCCCCGAGGAGCATCGCGAGGCGTTCTACGCCAGTTCGCGCGACGGCGGCCGGCTGCTCGATCCGGTACCGCTGACGCCGGAGGAGATCCAGAAGGGCAATGCCGGCAATGCGATGGCGGCGATGTATTTCCAGCAGCTGTTCGAGCTTCGGCGCAGGAACCCGGGCGACGACCTGACCACCCAGCTGGTGCAGGCCGAGGAGGATGGCTCCAAGCTCACCAACGAGGAACTGACCGCCAACATCATCCTGCTGTTCGGCGCCGGCCACGAGACCACGGTCAATCTGATCGGCAACGGCCTGCTGGCGCTGCACCGAAACCCCGACCAGCTCGCGCTGCTCAAGGCCAGACCGGAGCTGACCACCAACGCCGTCGAGGAATTCTTGCGCTACGATTCGTCCGTGCAACTGACCGGCCGGGTGGCGCTGGAAGACATCGACGATCTCGGCGGCAAGCGGATTCCGAAGGGCGAGAGCGTGCTGTGCCTGCTCGGCTCGGCCAACCACGACGAGGCGGTCTATCCGGATCACCCCGAGCGGCTCGACATCACCCGGCCGAACGTCAGGCCGCTGTCCTTTGGCGGCGGCATCCATCACTGCCTCGGCGCCCAGCTGGCGCGGATTGAGGCAGAGATCGCGATCGCGACCCTGCTGCGGCGGATTCCGGACCTGCGGCTGGATGACGCCGTCAACCCGGAATGGCGGCCCACCTTCGTGCTCCGCGGGCTAAAACGCCTGCCGGCGAGCTGGTAGCCTCCCCACCACCGTCATGCCCGGGCTCGTCCCGGGCATCCACGGTCTTCGTGTCCGAGCAAAAAGGACGTGGATGGCCGGGACAAGCCCGGCCATGACGATGCTGTAGCACCGCTCGCAAGCACAAAGCCGCGGGTGTCGAGCACCCGTTGCCACGCCTGTCAGTATGCCGCTGTGACTTCGCCGTACTTCCCTCTATATTCCGCACAGCTCCGGGGCCGGGTTCGGCGTGGCGCGGCGGGCGCTGCCGGGGCGGTTCGAGGGGAGATACCGTGCAGACGACGCTGCTCGGCCTGGCCATTGCGTTCATCATTGCGCTGATCGCCGCGCTGATCGGGCCGTATTTCATCGACTGGAACAAGTTCCGGCCGCAGTTCGAGGCCGAGGCGACCCGGATCATCGGGGCGCCGGTCCGGGTCGGCGGCAGGCTCGACGCCCGGTTGTTGCCGGCGCCCTCGCTGCAACTGCGCTCCGTCGCGGTCGGCGGCGCCAACGATCTCGGCAAGGTCCGCGCCGACCAGCTCGATGTCGAATTCAGCCTCGGCTCGCTGATGCGCGGCGAAGTGCGCGCCACCGAACTGACCATCAACGGCCTGTCGCTCGATCTCGGGCTCGACGCGCGCGGGCGGATCGACTGGCCGGCATCGACGGGCGCGGTCAATCTGGCCGCGCTGGCGATCGACCGGCTGAACCTCACCGGCCGCATCGCCCTGCACGACGCGGCCAGCCGCTCCACCCTCGAACTCACCGACATCGCGTTCAGCGGCGACGTCCGCTCGCTGGCCGGCTCGGTGCGCGGCGATGGCAATTTCCTGTTGAAGGGCGCGCGCTATCCGTTTCGCGTCGCTTCGGGGCAGGGGCCCGACGGCAACGGCACCCGTGTCCATCTCAACATCGACCCCGGCGACCGCGCGCTGCTGGCGGATCTCGACGGCGTGCTGAATTTCGAATCCCGCAGCCCGCGCTTCGAGGGCACGTTGGCGGTCGTCGCGCCGCCGGGCCAGAAGGGGCGCGGCAACGATCCGCCGTGGCGCATCGCGACCAGGATCAAGGCGGATACGACAGCGGCGCGGCTCGACCAGATCGAAACCAGTTTTGGCCCCGAGGAACGCGCGCTGAAACTTGCCGGCAATGGCGAGATCAAATTCGGCGCCTCGCCGCTGCTGCGCGCGGGATTGTCGGCGCGCCAGCTCGACGCCGACAGGTTCTTCACCCGCGACAACGCAACCGAGCCGGTACGCGCGCTACCGGCCCTGCAGGCGCTCGCCACGCTGGTTCCGCATTTGCCGATTCCGGTGCAGGTCGAACTGGCCTCCGAGCAGGTCATGCTGGGCGGACGGCCGGTGCAGGATATTTCCGCCGAGGTGCATGGCGACGACAAGTCCTGGAGCCTGCGCCGGCTGGAGTTTCGTGCGCCCGGCGCGACGAGGGTTTCGCTCAGCGATGCCGGGGCGAAGAATTTGCCGGCGGATCGCTTCAAGGTCGCGCTGAATGTCGAGTCGTCCGATCCCGAAGCGCTGCTGACCTGGCTGCAGGGCCGCGGCGACACCACCTATCGCAGCCAGAAGACGCTTCGGCTGCGCGGCGACGTGACCGTTGCGCCGGAGGGCTTTGCCATCGACGCCATGAAGGCCGACATCGAAGGCGGCACGGTCGAGGGCAGGGCGCAGGTTGCCTACAAGCAAGCCGCTCACGGCTCGCGGGTCGAGGCGGACTTGAAGGCGGAGCGTCTCGATCTCGACGCCGCCACGGCGTTCCTGAAATCCCTGGCGGGGCCGCAGGGCGATTGGCCGGACGAGGGCAGGCTGTCGCTCGATATCGGCCGCGCCATCTCCGCCGGGCAGGAACTCGCGCCGCTGCTGGCCCGGCTGGCCTATACGCCGACGAAATTGTCGCTCGAACATCTGAAGATCGGCCAGATCGAAAACGTGACGCTGGACGGCGCCGGCACGTTCGATCGCGTCAATGCCACCGGATGGTTCGCGCTCAATTCGGGCGCGGCCTCGCTCGGCCGCCTGACCAGCCTGATCGTGCCGCTGTCGCCGGCGCTGGCGGCGCGCATCAACGCCATGGCGGCGAGCCCGGGCGCGGGTCAGGGCCCGGCGCGGCTGAAACTGTCGGTCGATCTGGCCGCGATTGCCGGGCAGCCCGACCGGGTCCAGGCCCGCGCCACCGCCGATATCGATTCCACGCTGGTCAAGGGCGTCACCACCCTTACCGCGCGGCCGGCCGGCGCCGCCATCCGGGCCATCGACCTGTCCGCGCTGCGCAACAGCGACGTCCGGATCGAGTCGAAATTATCGGCCGAGCAGGGCCGCGCCCTGCTCGTGCTGCTCGGCCTCGAGCGCATGGTGGCGGCGGGCGAGGGCCCGGCGCAATTCGACGGCAGCGCGGCGGGCGCCTGGGGCGAGCCGTTGCGATTGAAAGCCAGGCTTTCGGGAAAGGGGCTCGATGCCGAGGCGGAAGGCACGGCCGAACCATGGGCGGCCCCGGAGGCCAAGGCCAGCCTTTCCCTGAAAGTGCGCGGCGCGGATTTCGGACCGCTGCTCGATCTCAAGCCGGCCGACACGCTGGCGCAGAATATCGGCCTGTCGTCGCGCGTGCAGCTCGCCGGCAACAGACTGACCTTCGACGATCTCGACAGCAGTTTTGGCGGTTCGCGCGTGCGCGGCAGCCTGGTCGTGACGCTCGGCGAGGAGAAGCAGATCGAGGGCGAGATCGGCGCCGAACAGCTGGCGCTGGCGCCGGCCTTCGCGCTCGCGCTCGGCGCCGCCGGGCATGAACCGGGCGAACCGCTCGGCGCGGGGCTCGCCAAGGGCTGGCGCGGCAAGATCGCGTTCCAGGGGCTGCGCGGTACGTTGCCGGGCGGCAGCGAATTGCAGCCGGTGAGCGGCGTGATCAGGAGCGACGGCCAGGCGCTGAGCTTCGACGGCATCAAGGGGATCATCGGCGGCGGCGAAGTCACCGCCAGCATGGATGTGAAGCCGGGTGCGAACGGCGTCGTGCTCAGCGCGGCCGTCCAGTTTGCCGATGTCGACGGCCCGGCGCTGCGCTACCGCAACCTCGCGCTGCCGGCGGGGCGCGCGTCGCTGCAGATGACGCTGACGAGCCAGGGCCGCAGCGCCGCGGCGCTGGCGGGCGCGCTGTCCGGCAGCGGCACGCTGACGCTGGAGGCGGCGAAGATCGCGGGCCTCGATCCGCGCGCTTTCGAGGCGGCGGTGCGCGCCAATGACAGCGGGCAGGCCAAGGACGACGCCCGCCTCAAGCAGATCGTCGAAGCCGCATTGCCGGCCGGCGCGCTGGTGATTCCTTCCGCGCAGATCCCGTTCACGATCCGGGACGGAAGGCTGCGGGTCGGCGCCACGGCGCTGGATGGCAATGGCGTGCGGGCCACCGTGTCCGGCGGCTACGACATCGCCGCCGATCAGGCCGATGTCCGCACGGCGCTGTCGCTGACGATGACCACCGGCCGTCCGGAGATCCAACTGCTCGCCGTCGGCACGCCGGACGGGCTGAGCCGCAGCGTCGATGTCGCGGCGTTGTCGTCGTGGCTGGCGGTGCGCGCCATCGATCACGAAACCAAGCGGCTCGACGCGATCGAACGCGGCGAGCCGCCGCCGCCGGCGCCGCCGCCGATCGTGCTGCCGCCGGACGGCGTGGTTCCGCTCCCGGAAGCCGCGGCGCCGGCAGCCGCCGCGAAGAAGGGCGGCAAGGATCAGCGGCCTCCGGCGAAGAAGGCGGCGTCGCCGCGCCCGCCAGTGGCGCCTGCGCCGCCGCCTGCCGCCACAGGCCAGACCCAAGTCGCGCCGCTGCCGCCGCCGATCGAGGTGCGCCCCGCGCCGGGCTCCGTCAGGCCAAAACCGCGTCCCCCGCTGGCGCTGACGCCGCAGGTCGCCAACCCGCCGGCAAGATCGAATTAGCGCGTGTATCCCCCGGCGGCGTGATTCACGAATATCCGCCTTGCGCCTGCAGCGGCTGAGTTCGTACGGCGGCGCAATGCGTCGCGATGCGCCGCAAGCTGACAGAGCGGAGGACATCAGACGCGCGCGGTCGCAGCGAAACGCAGACGCCTCGGTTCTGGTTCGACCGGAAGCGGGTGCGCTCAGGCCTGCGGCCGCGGCGCTTCCTGCACCGACGGCGGCACCGTGGGGATCGCGCGATTGCGGAAATAATCCAGCACGAAGAGGCGGATCGCCGACGACAGATTGCCTTGCTGGCGATTGCCGTCGATCTCACCGACCAGTTCGGACAAGGTCATGTTTCGCAGGCCCGAGATTTCCTTCATGCCGTTCCAGAACGCCTCCTCGAGGCTGACGCTGGTCTTGTGGCCGGCAACGACGATCGAGCGCTTGACGACTGGTGATTTCATGATGCGCCTCCGTCATCGAGCTTGTGCTGGTCAAGGAAATTGCCGGCGCGCTCGTTGCGCCGTTCATCTCGCGCGCGCTCGGCCTTGGTACGGCCGAACAGCGCGCGGTTGGCATCGGCCTGCTTCGCCGACCGGTCGCGTTCGCTGCGCTTCTTGAATCGCTTCAGGTTGATCACGTCTGCCATGTTCGCCTCCATCATACGGCGGCTTGATGGCAGAACAGTTCCTCGTCGAAGCATCGCGCGCGGGCAAATTGAATCGTCATTCGGAATCCCCGTGTGGCCGTACCGATAGGATCAAAAATAAGTTTTGCTTTGCGAAAAACCGAATATTCGCTGCTCCTACCATGCGTCGGTACAATTGCAATACATGATCAACCCCATTCCAAGCGTTTGATCCATAATAATCATCATTCACCGTAGTTTCCCGGGGCTCTACGTCGCTGCGTCGATCAGCCCGGGTGTGTCATTTTGTCGGGCTGCACGAGGCTTTCGAATTCTGCGGCGCTGACGAAACCGAGGCGCACCGCCTCTTCCTTCAGTGTCGTTCCGCGGGCGTGCGCCGATTTGGCAACCTTGGCGGCATTGTCATATCCGATCTTCGGCGCCAGCGCGGTGACCAGCATCAGCGAACGCTCCATCAAATCGCGGATTCGCTTTTCGTCGGCGCGTATGCCCGCGACGCAATGTTCGGTGAACGAGCGGGACGCATCCGACAGCAGTCGAATGGAATTGATCATACAATACGCAAGGACCGGCTTGTAGACGTTCAACTCGAAATGTCCCTGGCTGCCGGCGACCGTCACCGTGGTCTGGTTACCGAACACCTGGCAGCACACCATCGTCATGGCTTCGCACTGCGTCGGATTGACCTTGCCGGGCATGATCGACGAGCCAGGCTCGTTTTCCGGCAAGATCAGTTCGCCGAGCCCGGAACGCGGGCCGGAGCCAAGCAGGCGGATGTCGTTGGCGATCTTGAACAGGCCGGTGGCCACCGAATTGATCGCGCCGTGCACCATGACATAGGCATCGTTGGAAGCCAGCGCCTCGAACTTGTTCGGCGCGCTGCTGAACGGAAGCTTGGTGATGTTGGCCACGTGTTGGGCGAACAGCTTGGCAAATCGCGGTTTCGAGTTGAGGCCGGTGCCGACCGCCGTTCCACCCTGCGCCAGCGGGAACAGTTCCCGTACCGCGCCGCGCAGCCGCGACAGGCCGCTCTCGACCTGCGCCGCGTAGCCCGAGAATTCCTGCCCGAGTGTCAGCGGCGTCGCATCCTGGGTGTGGGTGCGTCCGATCTTCACGATCTTCGCGAACGCCTTTTCCTTTCCGCGCAACGCGCGATGCAGTTCCTGGAGCGCCGGTATCAGGTCGGCGAGGATGCGCCCGGCGGCCGCGATATGCATCGCCGTCGGGAATGAATCGTTCGACGACTGGCTCATGTTGACGTGGTCGTTGGGATGCACCGGGGCCTTGGCGCCGAGCTTGCCGCCCAGAATTTCGTTGGCGCGGTTGGCGATCACCTCGTTGAGGTTCATGTTGGTCTGGGTTCCGGAGCCGGTCTGCCAGACCACCAGCGGGAAATGATCGTCGAACTGCCCGTCGATCACCTCGCGCGCGGCGCGGATGATGGCGTTGGCCCGGCGCGCATCGAGCAGGCCGAGTTCCCGGTTGGTCTCGGCGGCCGCCAGTTTGACGATGCCGAGCGCGTGCACGATCGGCAGCGGCATGCGGTCCTGACCGATCTTGAAGTTCTGGCGCGAGCGCTCGGTCTGCGCGCCCCAGTAGCGGTCGGCGGCAACCTCGATCGGACCAAAACTGTCGGTCTCGCTGCGGGTGGATTTGTTTTGGGATATTTCCTTGCGGGCCATTCATCGTGTCCGTTGCGCCGTGAAAGGGCGCAACGTTAACACTGCCGTATCGATGATGGTCCAGCGCGCGGGATTATTTCTTGCGGAAACGATCCAGCCGAACCACTTCCGCGCCTTCGCCCGGCTTCGCCGGCTCGTCGCCCTTGTCTTCCGCCGCGGGCGGCTCTGCGGCGACCGCCGGCAGCGCGGGCGATGCGGGAACCGCCGGCAATTTGGCCGAAGGCGCCTCGGCCACGGCTTCCGACGGCTCGAACTGCAGCCCGAACTGCACCGACGGATCGAGGAAACTCTTGATTGCCGCGAACGGCACCACCAGCCGCTCGGGGATGCCGCCGAACGACAGGCCGACCTCGAAACGATCCTCCGTGACCACCAGATCCCAGAACTGGTGCTGCAGGATGATCGTCATTTCCTCCGGATATTGCGCCAGCAGCCGCGGCGACAGCTTCACGCCGTCGGCGGTGGACAGGAACGTGATGAAGAAATGGTGCTCGCCCGGCAGGCCGTGCTCGGCGGCATCGGTCAGCACGCGGCGCAGCACCCCGCGCAATGCGTCGCGCGCCAGCACGTCATAACGGATATGATCGGTCGCCATGGTCGCCCTGTTACGTCGTCCGGTTGCATGGGATGGCCGCCGGTCGCCCGACTCGCCCCTTTGGCACATGCTACCCCGGCCAAGGCCGCAGGTCAGCAGGGGTGACGGTTCGAATTTGCGGCAGAACGGCGGCGGCGGCCGCAATTCGAAGAATAAAGTGGAGGCTTCTGTTGCCAGGTGCCTCCGAACCCCGCCTAACGGAGCTTAACCCGTCAGGACTTTAAAGTGGTCTTTCAAACTGCGTTACGCAGCCTGAGCAACCGGAGCATAGTTGTCGTTTGCAACTATTGCATAGCCCGATAACGGCGGAACCATACCGAGAAAAAACGCGCCCTTTACGCCCTCGTCGATCCTGGTTCGCCCCCGCCGAAACCCGCCTCGCGCGGGTGGGCTTGGGTGGAGGCGCCGGGTACTGCCCCCGGGTCCGAATGGTTTATTTCGACGGTCATTTATTTCCATAGCCGGCGAACCGGCACCCCCAATATAGGGGGCAAGTCTGAAGAAAAACAGACCGAATACGTCGGGCCGTCCGGACAATTCGCCGCCGGAGCCGGGCGTGCCGACCGCATCACCCCGCGGGTATTGTTGGCGCGCTTTCCGCCCCGGTTGCGATGGGAGGCCCGGCGATGGTCGTCCCTCGTTGACCGAGCGGGGTCTGTCCTGATCGAGCCGCTCGCAGGCTTGCCATCTTCGGGCCGCGCTCGTTCCCCTTTCGATCATCCCGGTCCGAGGCGAGCGGCGTCCGTCATGATGGTTGCCTTGCAGGAGCGCTTTGGTTTCGCTGGCCTTATCTGCCGAAAATCGCTAGCAAGGCCCCGGGCCAGCTCAGTCAGCCATCCAGTCAGTGCAGGTAAGAAGCTTCGGGGAGAGAGATCGATGAGTGAGACGCCGAGCCATGGGCCGGTAAATTCCATCATGCCGAAATGGATACGTTGTCCGCAGGATTTCGTCGGCGGACTCGTCCTGGTGGCGATCGCGGCGTTTGCCCTCTGGGCATCGAGCGACTTGCAGGGCATGCGTGGCTTCTCCTTTGGCGCCGGCACGGCGCCGCGCATGTTCGGGGTCTTGCTGTTGGGCCTGGGTCTGGCGATCGCGGTCATGGGTCTGATCTTCGAGGGCCCGCAGGTTGCGAAATATCACTGGCGTGGGCCGTTCTTCGTTTCGCTTTCGATCCTGTGCTTCGCGGTCGCGATCCGTCCGATGGGGCTCATCGTGTCGGCCTTCGTGTCGTTCCTGGTTGCGGGAATGGGCACGCCGGAGACGCGCTGGATGGAGACCATCATCGTCGGGATCTGTCTCACGATCGGCTGCAGTCTGCTGTTCCCCTATGCGCTCGGGCTGCCCTTGCAGCTCTTTCCGCGTTTCCTGATCCAGTGAGGGCGTAATGGCCGATCTGTTTTCCAACCTCGCCCTCGGGTTCGGCGTGGCGTTCACCCCTATCAACCTCATGCTGTGCCTGATCGGGGCGCTGGTCGGCACGCTGGTCGGCGTGCTGCCGGGCATCGGCACCATCGCCACGGTGGCGATGCTGCTGCCGATCACGTTCGGCCTGCCGCCGGTCGGCGCGCTGATCATGCTCGCCGGCATCTATTACGGTGCGCAGTATGGCGGATCGACCACCTCGATCCTGGTCAACATTCCCGGCGAAGCCGGCTCGGTGGTGACCGCGCTCGACGGCTTCCAGATGGCCAAACAGGGCAGGGCCGGTCCGGCGCTGGCGATGGCCGCGATCGGATCGTTCTTCGCCGGCTGCGTCGCGACCGTGCTGATCGCCGTGCTGGGCGCGCCGCTGACCAAGCTCGCGCTGGCGTTCGGGCCGGCCGAGTATTTCTCTTTGATGGTGCTCGGCCTGATCTTCGCGGTGGTGCTCGCCAAGGGATCGGTGCTGAAGGCGATCGCCATGATCGTGCTCGGCCTGCTGCTCTCGATGGTCGGCTCCGACATCGAAACCGGCGCCTCGCGCATGGCCTTCAACATCCCGGAACTGGCCGATGGCCTCGGCTTTGCCACGGTGGCGATGGGCCTGTTCGGCTTCGCCGAGATCATCCGCAACCTCGACGCCGGCGGTGAAGAGGATCGCCAGCTGGTGCAGCAGAAAGTCACCGGGCTGATGCCGACGGCGAAGGATATGAAGGACTCGGCGCCGGCGGTGCTGCGCGGCACGGTGCTCGGATCGATCCTCGGCATCCTGCCGGGCGGCGGCGCTGTCATCGCGTCGTTCGCGGCCTATACGCTCGAGAAGAAGATTTCGAAGACCCCGCAGCGGTTCGGCCGTGGCGCGATCGAAGGCGTTGCGGCGCCCGAAAGCGCCAACAACGCCGCGGCGCAGACCTCGTTCATTCCGCTGCTGACGCTCGGCATTCCGCCGAACGCGGTGATGGCGCTGATGGTCGGCGCGATGACCATCCACGGCATCGTTCCCGGCCCGCAAGTCATGCAGAAGCAGCCGGAACTGGTGTGGGGCATGATCGCCTCGATGTGGATCGGCAACCTGATGCTGCTGATCATCAACCTCCCGCTGGTCGGCATCTGGGTCCGGCTGCTGCGCGTGCCGTACCGCCTGATGTTCCCCTGCATCGTGATCTTCTGTGCCATCGGCATCTATTCGGTGAACAACGCGCCGGTCGACGTCATCCTCGCCGGCGTGTTCGGGCTGGTCGGCTACTGGCTGATCAAGCACGATTTCGAGCCGGCGCCGTTGCTGCTCGGCATGGTGCTCGGACCGCTGATGGAAGAGAACCTGCGGCGTGCGCTGCTGATCTCGCGCGGTGACTGGTCAGTGTTCCTGACCCGTCCGTTGTCGGCGGTGCTGATCGCGATCGCCGCCGGCCTGCTGGTGCTGGCGGTATTGCCGACCCTGCGCAAGAAGCGCGACGAGGTTTTCGTCGAATCCGAGAACTGACCGCAACCTGCGGCGGTGCGTCGCAGGTTGCATCCTGTTTGACTTCTCGTGAACTGATATGACATGCAGATGCCGGCTTGGGAGAGCCGGCATTTGTTTTACGGGCTGAAGGAACTCAACATGAACTGGTTTGGACGCTCGCTCGCGAGCGGCTTCCTGGCTGCGGTCGCCGGGCTCGCATCGCCGATGGCGCAGGCGCAATCCTATCCGACCCGCAGCATCACCATGATCGTGCCGTTCGCGGCCGGCGGGCCGACGGACGTGATCGCGCGCATCGTCACTGGCCACATGGCGCAGACGCTGGGGCAGACCATCATCATCGAGAACGTGGTCGGCGCCGGCGGCACCACCGCCACGACGCGCGCCTCGCGCGCCGCCAATGACGGCTATACGCTGATCACGGGCCACATGGGCACGCACGCCGCTTCGGTGCCGCTGTATCCCAATCTCGCCTACCACCCCGAGAAGAGCTTTGAGCCGGTCGGGCTGCTCGCCGGAACGCCGATCCTGGTCCTGGCGCGCAAGGATTTCCCGCCAAAGGACCTCAAGGAATTCGTGGCCTATGTGAAGGCGAACGAGACGAAGGTCAACGCGGCGCATGCCGGCGTCGGTTCGGTCTCCAACGTGTCGTGCGAACTGCTGAACTCGGTGCTCGGGGTCAAGCCGGTCGGCGTGCCCTTCAACGGTACCGGTCCGGCGATGAACGCGCTGGTGGCGGGGCAGGTCGACTACATGTGCGACCAGATCGTCAATGCCGTGCCGCAGGTCAATGGCGGCACCATCAAGGCCTATGCGGTGGCGACGCCCGAGCGCAATCCCTCGCTGCCGAATGTCCCGACCACCACGGAAGCGGGCCTGCCGGCCTTCCAGGCCCAGGCCTGGAACGCGATCTTCGCGCCAAAGGGAACGCCGCCCGAAATCGTCACCAAGCTGAACGAGGCGATCGTCAAGGCGCTCGACGACGAGGCGGTGCGCAAGCGGCTGCTCGAACTCGGCAGCGTGATCCCGGCCGGCCCCGACCGCACCCCGGCCGCGCTGGGCAAGCTGGTGAATACCGAAATCGCCAAGTGGACGCCGGTGCTCAAGCCGGTGAATTGATCCCTGTTATCAAGGGTTTGGAGGCGGGGCGGGACGCCAGTTCCGCCCCTTGCCGTTCGGGCCGGGGATGGTCATTTTCCCTGTATATAATAGCCGGCAAGAGATCGAATCGGCGTGTCGATCGGCTATCCCGGCGGCTACATTCGCGTTCCGAAAAAGGCCCGAACCGTCAGCCATGAACCAGTATCACGACCTGCTCGAACGGATCCTCGCCGACGGTGCGGAGAAACATGACCGCACCGGCACCGGCACGCTGTCGATCTTCGGGCACCAGATGCGGTTCAACCTGTCGGCCGGCTTTCCGATGCTGACCACCAAAAGGTTGCCGCTGAAGGCGATCGTGCACGAATTGCTGTGGTTCCTCAAAGGCGACACCAACATCAAATACCTCAAGGACAATGGCGTTTCGATCTGGGATGAATGGGCCGACGCCAATGGCGATCTCGGCCCGGTCTACGGATCGCAATGGCGCTCCTGGCCGGCGCCGGACGGACGCCGCATCGACCAGATCTCCAACGTCGTCGACATGATCAGGCGCAACCCGGATTCGCGACGGCTGATCGTCAGCGCGTGGAATCCGGCCGACGTCGACAAGATGGCGCTGCCGCCCTGCCACTGCCTGTTCCAGTTCTATGTCGCGAACGGAAAACTGTCCTGCCAGCTCTATCAGCGTTCGGCCGACGTCTTCCTCGGCGTGCCCTTCAACATCGCGTCCTATTCGCTGCTGACCATGATGGTGGCGCAGGTGACGGGATTGAAGCCCGGCGACTTCGTGCATTCGTTCGGTGATGCGCATCTCTACGTCAATCATCTGGAGCAGGCGCGGCTGCAACTGACGCGGCCGACGCGGGCGTTGCCGGTCATGCAGATCAATCCCGACGTGAAGGACATCTTCGCGTTCCGCTACGAGGATTTTGTGCTCGAAGGCTACGATCCGCATCCGCACATCAAAGCCGAGGTGGCTGTATGAAGCGCGGCGTGAGCGATTGATGTCTCTCAACATCCGCCGCGCCCGCCCTGGTGAAGCGGGACTGGTCCTGTCGTTCGTTCGCGAACTCGCCGACTACGAAAAGCTCTCGCACGAAGTGGAGGCCACCGAGGCCGACATCGACACCGCGCTGTTCGGCGACCATCCGCGATTGTTCTGCGAGATCGCCGAGTGGAACGCCGAGCCTGTCGGCTTCGCGGTTTGGTTCGTGAATTTCTCGACCTTCAGCGGCCGCTCTGGAATCTATCTGGAAGACCTGTTCGTTCGCCCGGCGCAGCGCGGCAAGGGCATCGGCAAGGCGCTGCTGGTGCATCTCGCAAACCATTGCGTGACGAACGGCTGGTCGCGCCTGCAATGGTCGGTGCTCGACTGGAACGCGCCGTCGATTGCCTTCTACAAGTCGCTCGGCGCCGAGCTGATGGACGAGTGGACGATCTGCCGGGTTGACGGCGGCGCACTCATGACCCTGGCGCAAGGAGGGCAATGATGGAAATCGTACTCCTCGCGGCGGTCGCGGAGAACGGCGTGATCGGAGCCGGCGGCGGCATGCCATGGCGGTTGAAATCCGATCTGGTGCGCCTGAAGGCCATGACGCTGGGCAAGCCCGTGGTGATGGGGCGCAAGACGTTCGTATCGATCGGCAGGCCGCTTCCCGGACGGACCAGTATCGTCGTCACGCGCGATCGCAATTTTCGCGCCGGCGGCGTCGTGGTTACTCATTCCTTCACCGACGCCAACGCGATCGCCACCGGTGACGCGCTGCGGCGTTTCGCCACTGAGATCGCCATCATTGGCGGCGCCGAAATCTATCGCCAATGGATGGATCGCGCCGATCGCCTCGAAATCACCGAGGTGCACGCCCGTCCCGAGGGCGATACGCGCTTTCCGGCTCTCGATCCGTCGGCATGGGAAGAGGTCGCGCGCGTGCGAAATCCGGCGGGTCCGCAGGACAGTACCGACTTTTCCTATGTGACATATCGTCGGCGCCGGCGGCATTAACCTCGCTAACCGATGTTTGCATTGACAATTATGGCGTCAAGCATAGCTGCTTCGAGCCGGAAGCTTGCGTTGTAAGGGACCTGGCGGTCCCCTATAAAGCCGGGCGGACAGGCGAGGCCGATGCCATTTTAACCGGCGGGTCAGGTTAACTGGCGGACGAGGCCCCCGCAGAGGAGAGTTTACATGCCGTGGAAGAATCAAGGCGGAGGCCCCTGGGGCCAGGGTCCCAAGGGACCGTGGGGAGGCGGGCCGCAGTCGGTCGGGCCAAGGCCCCCCGACCTCGAGGACCTTCTGCGGCGCGGCCAGGACAAGCTGCAGCAGCTGCTGCCGGGCGGTCATTTCAGCGGCATGGGCATTGCGGTGGTGCTTGTCGGTGCGCTGGCGATCTGGGGTCTGTCCGGATTCTTCCGCGTGCAGTCTGAAGAGCTCGGCGTCGTGCTGCGCTTCGGCAAGCATGTGCGCACCGTCGAGCCCGGCCTGAACTATCACCTGCCGTATCCGATCGAGACCGTGCTGCTGCCGAAGGCGCTGCGCGTCTCCACCATCTCGATCGGCATGCAGCTGATCGACGATCCGGCGCGGCGCGGCCGCACCATGCGCGACGTGCCGGAAGAGAGCCTGATGCTGACCGGCGACGAGAACATCGTCGATGTCGACTTCACCGTGCTGTGGCGCATCAAGCCGAACGGCGTCGGCAATTTCCTGTTCAACATCCAGAATCCCGAAGGCACCGTGAAGGCGGTGGCCGAAAGCGCGATGCGCGAGGTGATCGGGCGTTCGCAGATCCAGCCGATCCTCACCGGCGCCCGCAATACCACCGAACAGGCGGTTCACGAACTGATGCAGAAGACGCTCGATAGCTACGGATCGGGCGTGCAGATCACGCAGGTGCAGATGCAGAAGGTCGACCCGCCGACGCAGGTGATCGACGCATTCCGCGACGTGCAGGCGGCGCGCGCCGACTTCGAGCGTCTGCAGAACGAGGCGCAGAGCTACGCCAACCGCGTCGTCCCCGACGCGCGCGGCCGCGCCGCGCAGATCCTGCAGGTCGCCGAGGGTTACAAGGAACAGGCGGTCGCCGAGGCCAAGGGCCAGAGCGCGCGGTTCCAGAAGGTCTACGACGAATACAGGAAGGCGCCCGACGTGACGCGGCAACGCATCTACCTCGAGACGATGGAAAAGATTCTCGGCGGCTCCGAGAAGCTGGTCTATGACAGCGGCAACTCCGGGCAGGGCGTGGTGCCGTATCTGCCGCTCAACGAATTGACGTCGCGACGTCCGCCGTCGACGGCGTCCCAGCAGCCGACGGGAGGCACGCGATGAGGTCTCCGGTCGCAGGTATCGCCGCCCTGGTCGTGCTGCTTCTCGTGGTGGTCGTGGGCTACAGCTCGATCTTCACGGTGCAGCAGACCGAACAGGCGCTCGTGGTCCGGCTCGGCCGGCCGGTCGACGTCGTGTCCGAACCGGGCCTGAACTTCAAGGCACCGTTCATCGACAGCGTCATCAGCATCGACAAGCGCATTCTCGACCTGGAAAATCCGTCCCAGGAAGTGATCGCTTCCGACCAGAAGCGGCTCGTCGTCGACGCCTTTGCGCGCTACCGGATCAAAAACCCGTTGCGCTTCTATCAGAGCGTCGGCTCGATCCAGGCCGCCAACATCCAGCTCACCACGCTGCTGAACGCGGCGCTGCGCCGCGTGCTGGGCGAGGTGACCTTCATCAACGTGGTGCGCGACGAGCGCGACAGCCTGATGGCGCGCATCCGCGAGCAGCTCGACCGCGAGGCCGATCAATACGGCATCCAGGTGGTCGACGTGCGCATCCGTCGCGCCGACCTGCCGGAGCAGAACAGCCTGGCGGTCTACAAGCGGATGCAGACCGAGCGTGAACGGGAGGCGCAGGAATTCCGCGCCCAGGGCGGCCAGAAGGCGCAGGAAATCCGCTCCAGGGCGGATCGCGAGGCGACCGTGATCATCGCCGACGCCAATTCGACCGCGGAGCAGACCCGCGGCGTCGGCGACGCCGAGCGCAACCGCCTGTTCGCCGAAGCCTATGGCAAGGATCCGGATTTCTTCGCGTTCTATCGCTCGATGTCGGCCTACGAGACCGGGCTTCGCTCCAACGACACCCGCTTCCTGCTGCGGCCGGATTCCGAATTCTTCCGCTTCTTCGCCAATCCGTCCGGCCGTGCGCCGGCGGCCCCGGCGGCGAGGTGATCGCGCAAGGCCGGATATAAGCGTTACGGCAGGCCCCGATGTGCTAAGCAGTCGGGGCCTGCCTTGCGTCAAAACAAAAGCAAGAAGCGCTGGAACAACGGGGGGATGGTCATTCGATGAGGTCCATAGCGTTCACCGACTTCCTCATCGGTGTGGGCATTCTCTTCGTGCTCGAAGGCCTGATGTTCGCGGCAAGCCCGGCCTGGATGCGCCGGGCGATGAAGAGCGCACTGGCAACACCCGACAATATCCTGCGGGTCGTCGGTATCGTCTCGGCGGTGATCGGGCTGGTGCTGATCTGGATCGTGCGGCGCTAGCATCGGCCGGAAGCATTCGGCGATCGTGCCTGCGCCGCCTCCCGGATCGCGGCGATCGCGTCAAGTAGCTGTGCCATCAACGCAATTGTGAGCCGCGGGAGGCCGTTTTTTCATCGGAATATCCGGTGCAAATGCTTGCGCGCCGGCCCTGTTCGGGCGCACTCTGGGTCGAATCCGCCTCTTTGGAGACAAGCCGATATGACCGGTGTCAGACCCGCCTTGAGCCGTCGCTTGCGCCTGATGGGGATTGCGATCCCGATCGCGGCCGCCAGCCTGATGGCCGCGGCGCCGGCGGTGGCGCGCGGCCCCGACGGCATTGCCGACATCGCCGAAAAAGTCATCGACTCCGTGGTCAACATCTCGACGTCGCAGAGCGTGGAAGCCAAGGGCGGCGGACGCGAGGCGGTCCCGCAACTGCCGCCGGGTTCCCCGTTCGAGGAATTCTTCGACGACTTCTTCAAGAACCGTCGCGGCGGCGGCTCGCCCAAGGGCGAGCGCAGCGACTCCCAGCCGCCGCGCAAGACCAACTCGCTCGGCTCGGGCTTCATCATCGACGCCTCGGGCGTCGTCGTCACCAACAACCACGTCATCGCCGATGCCGACGAGATCAACGTGATCATGAACGACGGCACCAAGATCAAGGCCGAGCTGGTCGGTGTCGACAAGAAGACCGACATCGCGGTGTTGAAGTTCAAGCCCGTGAAGCCGGTCAACGCGGTCAAGTTCGGCGATTCCGACAAGCTGCGGCTGGGCGAATGGGTGATCGCGATCGGCAACCCGTTCAGCCTCGGCGGCTCGGTGACCGCCGGCATCGTCTCGGCGCGCAACCGCGACATCAGTCAGGGCCCATACGACAACTACATCCAGACCGACGCCTCGATCAACCGCGGCAATTCCGGCGGACCGCTGTTCAACCTCGAGGGCGAGGTGGTCGGCGTCAACACGCTGATCATCTCGCCGACTGGCGGCTCGATCGGCCTGGGTTTCGCGGTGCCGTCGAAGACGGTGGCCGGCGTCGTCGACCAGCTCCGGCAGTTCGGCGAATTGCGCCGCGGCTGGCTCGGCGTCCGCATCCAGCAGGTCACCGACGAGATCGCCGAGAGTCTGAGCATCAAGCCGGCGCGCGGCGCGCTGGTGGCCGGCGTCGACGACAAGGGGCCGGCCAAGCCGGCCGGCATCGAGCCCGGCGACGTCGTCGTCAAGTTCGACGGCAAGGACGTCAAGGACCCGAAGGATCTGTCGCGCGTCGTCGCCGACACCGCGGTCGGCAAGGAAGTCGAGGTCATCGTCATCCGCAAGGGCAAGGAGGAGACCCGCAAGGTCACCCTCGGCCGCCTCGAGGACAATGACAAGGTTCAGCAGGCCGCCGCCAAGAGCAAGGACGAGCCTGCGGAGAAGCCGGTGACACAGAAGGCGCTGGGCCTCGATCTTGCCGCGCTGAGCAAGGATCTGCGCGCCAAGTACAAGATCAAGGAAAGCGTCAAGGGCGTCATCGTCACCGGCGTCGACGGCAATTCCGACGCCGCCGAAAAGCGCCTCTCCGCCGGCGATGTCATCGTCGAGGTGGCGCAGGAAGCCGTCACCAATGCCGGCGACATCAAGAAGCGCGTCGACCAGCTCAAGAAGGACGGCAAGAAGTCGGTGCTGCTGCTGGTCTCGAACGGCGAGGGCGAGTTGCGCTTCGTGGCGCTGAGCGTGCAGTAGATCGATCCAAACGAGGTTGTCGTCCCTGCGAACGCACTAGTTGATTCGCACATCTTTGAGGGTCTCCCACGCCCCCGCCACGCCCATGAAGTATTGGAGGCCATGCCGCATGGTGATGGGCCCCGGTTTGGTGCGTGGGTAACCG